>Ga0189290_100070_pt1 | contig 99145 bp, 98 predicted proteins | sample UW140minimetaG_FD_130318 | JGI IMG/M metagenome (GOLD analysis project Ga0189290, IMG submission 130318) | Marine microbial communities from the Costa Rica Dome - UW140 mini metaG | ecosystem: Environmental > Aquatic > Marine > Oceanic > Photic zone | place: Costa Rica: the Eastern Pacific...
ATCTGGCGACGGTCTGGGCGACGCTCGGCCATTGCGGCGCCCTCGCCGCACATCCAGACGCCGGCCGCCTGATGGCGCAGTCCCTGCCCGCCGCCGCGTGACGCCATGGGGATCGTGACGCTCACCGACATCGAAGCCGCCGCCCGCCGGATCGAGGGCCGGGTGCGGCGCACGCCGGTCGATCTCTCGCCGAGCCTGTCCGACCGGGCCGGCGTCCCCATTCATCTGAAGCACGAGCACCGGCAGATCACCGGCGCCTTCAAACTGCGTGGCGCGACCAACGCCCTGCTGCAACTGACGCCAGAGCAACGCGCGAAAGGCGTGACCGCCGCCTCGACCGGCAATCACGGTCGGGCGCTGGCCCATGCGGCGGCCGCCGAGGGCGTACGCTGCATCGTCTGCATGTCGGCGCTGGTGCCGCGCAACAAGCTCGATGCCATTGCCGCGCTGGGCGCCGAGACCCGGATCGTCGGCCGGTCGCAGGACGAGGCCCAGATCGAGGTCGATCGCCTCGTCGCCGAGGAAGGCCTGACCAACGTGCCGCCCTTCGATCATCCAGCCATCGTCGCCGGCCAGGGCACGATCGGGCTGGAAATCGTGGCCGATCTGCCGGAGGTCGAGACGGTGCTGGTGCCGTTGTCGGGCGGCGGTCTCGTCGCAGGCATCGCCGCGGCGGTGAAAGGCCTGCGCCCGGATGTGCGGGTGATCGCCATCTCCATGCGCCGCGGCGCTGCCATGCAGGCGAGCCTCGCCGCCGGTCATCCGGTCGAGGTGGAGGAATTGCCGACCTTCGCCGATTCCCTCGGCGGCGGCATCGGTCTCGGCAATGCCTGGACCTTCGAGGCCGTGCGCAGCCTCGTCGACGAGGTAGTGCTGCTCGACGAGGCGGAGATCGCCGCCGGCATCCGGCACGCCTATGCCGAGGAGCGCGAGATCGTCGAGGGCGGCGCTGCCGTCGGCATCGCGGCGCTTCTGGCCGGCAAGGTGCGGCCGAACGGGCCGACGCTGGCGCTTCTGTCGGGCCGCAACATCGACATGCGGCTGCATCGCGCCATCCTCAATGGGGCGAACACGCTGGAGGAGGCTGCCTGATGCCGCAGATGCGCATCCTCACCGAGACCGATTTGCGCGGGCTGGTGCCGCTCGATCTGGCGGCGATCGCCGCCGTCGAGGGCGCCTTCGAGGCGCTGGCGACCAAGGCCGTGGCGATGCCGCCGATCCTGCGCCTCGACATTCCCGAGCACCATGGCGAGGTCGACGTGAAGACCGCCTATGTGCCGGGCCTGTCTGGCTTTGCCATCAAGATCAGCCCGGGCTTCTTCGACAATCCGAAGCTGGGCCTGCCAAGCGTCAACGGCATGATGGTGCTGCTGTCGTCCACCACCGGGCTGGTCGAGGCGCTGCTGCTGGACAACGGCTATCTGACCGACGTGCGGACGGCCGCGGCCGGCGCGGTCGCCGCCCGGCATCTCAGCCGGCCGGATTCCACCGTCGCCGCGATCTTCGGCGCCGGCGTCCAGGCGCGGCTGCAGCTCAAGGCGCTGTCCCTGGTGCGGCCGATCGCCGAGGCGCGGATCTGGGCCCGCGACGCCGGCAAGGCGGACAGAGCGGCGGCCGAGCTTTCGGCGGAACTGGGGATCGCGGTCACCGCTGTTGCGGACGGCGAGCGGGCCGTTGCCGACGCCGACATCGTCGTGACGACGACCCCGTCGGAGACGCCGATCCTTATGGCAGGCTGGCTTGCGCCCGGCCAGCACGTGACCGCCATGGGCTCCGACGCCGAGCACAAGAACGAGCTCGATCCGGCTGCCATCGCGGACGCCGACCTCTATGTTGCCGACAGCCTGTCCCAGACCCGGCGACTGGGCGAACTGCACCATGCGATCGCCGCCGGCGCGGTCCCTGCGGATGCGCCCTTCGCGGAACTCGGCGCCATTGTCGCCGGCCGCAATGCGGGCCGTCCCTCGACCGAGGCCCTGACGATCTGCGATCTGACCGGCACCGGCGTCCAGGACACCGCGATCGCCACCCTGGCCAGCGACCGCGCCGTCGCGGCCTCTGCCGGCACATCCTTTACCAGCTGACCCCTCCGACCACAGGTGCACCCATGCGTGAGCCGCGATTCAAGTTTACCCGACCGGAATATGCCGAGCGGCTGGAGAAGACCCGGGCGGCCATGGCCGAGAAGGACATCGAACTCCTGTTCGTGTCGGACCCGTCGAACATGGCTTGGCTGACCGGCTATGACGGCTGGTCCTTCTACGTCCATCAGGGCGTGCTGGTACCGCCGGAGGGCGACCCGATCTGGTTCGGTCGCTCGCAGGACGCCAACGGTGCGCGGCGCACCGCCTATATCGGCAATGACAACATCGTCGGCTATGCGGACCACTACGTTCAGTCGTCGGAACGCCATCCGATGGACTACCTCGCCACGGTGATCAAGGATCGCGGCTGGTCGAACCTCTCCATCGGCGTCGAGATGGACAATTACTGGTTCTCCGCCGCCGCCTTCCTGTCGATGCAGACCTACCTGACCGAGGCGCGCTTCGTCGACGCGACCGGCCTCGTCAACTGGCAGCGCGCGGTCAAGAGTACGCAGGAACTGGAATATATGCGCATCGCCGGGCGCATCGTCGGCGCCATGCACAAGCGCATTCTGGAGAAGGCCGAGCCGGGCATCCGCAAATGCGATCTCGTCGCGGAGATCTGGGACGTCGGCACGCGCGGTGTCGACGGCTATGGCGGCGACTACCCGGCCATCGTGCCGCTGCTGCCGTCGGGCCTCGATGCCTCGGCGCCGCACCTGACCTGGGACAATTTGCCGATGGAGCGCGGCGAAGGCACCTTCTTCGAGGTCGCCGGCTGCTACAACCGCTATCACTGCCCGCTGTCGCGGACGATCTTCCTCGGCAAGCCGCCCCAGAGCTTCCTCGATGCCGAGAAGGCGACGCTGGAGGGCATGGAGGCGGGCCTCGAGGCGGCCAAGCCGGGCAACACCTGCGAGGATCTGGCCAACGCCTTCTTCGCGGTGCTGAAGACCTACGGCATCATCAAGGACAACCGCGCCGGCTATCCGATCGGCCTGTCCTATCCGCCGGACTGGGGCGAGCGGACCATGAGCCTGCGTCCGGGCGACCGCACCGAGCTGAAGCCCGGCATGACCTTCCACTTCATGACCGGCATCTGGCAGGAGGACATGGGTATCGAGATCACGGAGTCGATCGCCATCACCGAGACCGGCTACGAGCTTCTGGCCGACGTGCCGCGCCAGCTCTTCGTGAAGGACTAAGCCATGCGGCAGGACAATCTGGCGCCTTCGCCGCTGGTGGCGACGGTCGATTTCCAGGCCGACGGCATCCAGCACGGCTTCCTGCGGATGCCCTACAGCCGCGACGATTCCGCCTGGGGCTCGGTGCTGATCCCGATCACCGTCGCCAAGAACGGCGACGGTCCGACGGCGCTCCTGACCGGCGGCAATCACGGCGACGAATATGAGGGGCCGATCGCGCTGTTCGACCTCGCCCGGCGGCTGACCCTGGAGGAGATTACCGGCCGAGTCATCATCCTGCCGGCGATGAACTATCCGGCCTTTCGCGCCGGCACGCGGACATCGCCGATCGACAAGGGCAATCTGAACCGGCTGTTTCCCGGCTCGCCGGTCGGCACGCCGAGCCAGAAGATCGCCGACTACGTCACCCGCTATCTGCTGCCGATGGCGCATGTCGTGCTCGATTTCCATTCCGGCGGCAAGACGCTGGATTTCCTGCCTTTCGCCGCCGCCCATGCGTTGGACGACAGCCGCCAGGAAGAGGAATGCATCGCCGCCGTCGCCGCCTTCGGCGCACCCTGGTCGGTGAAGATGCGCGAGATCGATGCGGTGGGCATGTTCGACACCACGGTGGAACAGCTCGGCAAGGTATTCGTGACGACCGAACTCGGCGGCGGCGGTACGGCGACGGCCCAGAGCGCCGGCATCGCCAAGCGCGGCACCGCCAATCTCCTGCGCCATGCCGGCATCCTGTCGGGCGCGGTCGAGGAACGGCCGACCCGCTGGCTCGACATGCCGTCGGACGATTGCTTCACCTTCTCGGAGATCGACGGGATGATGGAGCCGCTGGTGGATCTGGGCGACGCGGTCCGCAAGGGCCAGCCCATCGGTCGGGCCTGGCCGATCGACCGAACCGGCGTCGCGCCCTACGAATACACCGCCAAGATGGACGGCATCCTGGCGGCCCGGCACTTTCCGGGCCTCGTCAAGGCGGGCGACTGTATCGCCGTGCTCGGCGTCACCGACTGACGGCGCGGGAACAGCCCCGCGGTCAGCCGATCCAGTCGACCCGCGTCGCGAAGACATAGCCGGCGCCATAGACGGTGCGCACATGGACAGGCTTCTTCGGGTCCTCGTCCAGCTTCTTGCGAAGGCGCGACACACGCACGTCGACGCTGCGATCGAAGGCCTCCTCGCCGCTCGCCGAGAACAGCTCCAGCAGGAAGTCGCGGCTGAGCACCCGGCCCTGCGCTTCCAGGAAGGCGCGCAGGAGCTCGGCGTCGGAGCGTGACAGCGGCTGCTCGGCGCCGCCGGGCGCGCGCAGGGTGAGGGAGCCGAAGTCGGCGCGCCAGCCGGCGAATTCGGCAATGTCGGTGCGCGCCGTCACGCTGGCGCGCGGCGTCGGAGTTCCCTCGCGGTTGCGCGACGTGCGCCGCAGCACGCTGCGAATGCGGGCCGCCAGTTCCAGCGGCTCGACCGGCTTGGTCAGGTAATCGTCGGCGCCGCTTTCCAGCCCCTGCAACCGGTCGTCCAGCGCGCCGCGGCCACTGACGATGACGATCGGCAGGCCGTGGCGGCCCAATTCGTCCTTCAGAAGCGCCAGGCCGTCGCCGTCGGGCAGGCCGAGATCGACGATGCACAGATCGGGCGGCGCGGCACCGAGCTGACGCCGGAACTCGGCGATCCGCTGGAAGGTCGCGACCACGAAACCCTGCTCGGTCAGCTCGCGGGCGAAGACGGCGGCAAGATCGCGGTCGTCCTCGAGGATGAAGATGCGCTCATGCATCCGTCGGCATCCTCCGGGCACGGTTCAGCTCCGGCATCGTCAGGCTCCCGCCGTGAAGGCGGAGACGATGGCCCGCCGCTCGAACGGTTTCTGCAGGACGCGCACGCGCGGCGAGAGATCGGCCCGTACGCCGTCCTGGCCGAAGCCGGTCATCAGCACGATCCGCTTGTCCGGATGGCGGTGCTCGATCTCGGCGGCGAGGTCGAGGCCGGACATGCCGCCGGGCATGGTGATGTCGCTGAGGACGAAGTCGATTCCGTCCACCGCGTCGAGAAGCTGCAACGCCTCGGCGCCGCCACTCGCTTCGATCAGACGGGCCCCGCAGCCAAGAAGGTCGCGGCGCAGCACCGTACGCACCTCCTCGTCGTCGTCCACCAGCAGCACGAACCGGTCCTTCAGCCCGTCGGAGCAGTCCAGGGCCGCATCGCGCCCGGCTGCTGTCCCGTCTTCTGCCGGCACCTCCGCGGCGGGCAGGCGCAGGGTGAAAGTGGTGCCCTGGCCGGGGGCGGTGTCGAGCGCCACCGTGCCCTGCGAGGCGGTGACGAAGCCCTGCACCATGGTCAGGCCGAGACCGGAGCGTTCGGTCCCGGTCTTGGTGGAGAAGAAGGGTTCGAAGATCTTGCGCCGCGTGGCCTCGTCCATGCCCTTGCCGTCGTCGGCGACGACGATCACGACGGCGCCGCTCGCCGCGTCGCTTTCCGCCACCACCCGTATGCGGCCGCCGGTCAGGCAGGCATCGGCGGCATTGACCACGAGGTTGATCAGGCTGGCTTCGAGCTGGGCGGGATCGACGAAGGCATGGGGCGTGCCGTCGATCTTCACCGCGATGCAGGTGCCGTCATGCAGCGACGGGCGCACCAGTTCGACGATGGTGCGGATCGTCTCGCCGATATCGACCACGGCCGGCTCTAGCGGCTGGCGACGCGCGACGGCGAGAAGCCGCCGCATCAGGTCGGCACCACGCCGCGTGGCGCGGATGGCCGGCTCCAGCATCTCCGCTTTCACGGCCGGGTCGTCGATCCTGGCGACGAGCGGCGTCAGATTGCCGAGAATGATGGTCAGGAGATTGTTGAAGTCGTGGGCAATGCCGGACGAAAGCTGGCCGAGCGTTTCCATCTTCTGGGCCTGCAGGAGCGCCGCCGCGGCCTCCTTCTCCTTGGTGACGTTCACCGTCAGCACGTAGAAGCCGCGCGGCGTGCCGTCGGGGTCGCGGTCGGGCCGAAGAAAGGTGCGCGTGTCGAGAACCCGCCCGTCCGGAAAGGCGATCTCCTGGTCGAAATCGAGCGCTTCGCCGGTCTTGGCGCGGGCGAAGAACGGATGGACGCGAGCCATGGTGGCGGCGCTCAACACCTCGTCATGGCGCAGGCCGGGGATTGCGTCGGGCGACAGGCCGTAGGCCCGGGCGAAGCGGCGATTGACGAAGCGGAACACCTCGTCCCGGTCGAGATAGGCGATGCCGGCCGGCACCTCGTTGGCGATCAGCCGCAGCCGTTCCTCGCTGCGGCGCAGATCCTCGGTCTGGCGCAGCAGCCGCTGCTCCAGCCGCAATTCGCGCCGGCGCTGGTCGGTGATGTCGGTATAGACGGTGGCAAAGCCCCCCTCGGGCAGCGGCCAGCCGCTGACCCGGATGACGACGCCGTTGGGCCGGGTGCGCTCCAGCGTGTGCGGCTCGAAACGCCGGGCCGCCGCCACCCGGTCGGCGACCATCGCCTCGATGTCGCCATGGCCGTATTCGCCATGGGCCGCATTGTGACGCACGATCGTCTCGAAATGCGTGCCAGGCTCGGCCAGCGCCTGCGGCAGGCCGACCAGTTCGACCAGCCGGCTGTTGGCGAAGACCAGCTTCAGATCCGGACCGAACAGGGTGATTCCCTGATCCAGCCGGTCGAGCCCGGCCATCAGCATGGCGAGCGTCCCCGCCTGCCCCCGCTCGGATGCCGCGACGCAAGCGCCCGTTTGTCTCTCTCCCAACGCCGCCGATGCCTCCCTGTCCGGCCACGCCGCAGCCTAGCAAGGCGCAACCGCCATTGCATCGCTTCTGGAAAAACTCTCGCAACAATTGCCTGCCAGCGTGACACAGTGCCCACGGGAGCGGGCATCGAAACGCGGATCACACGGCGCAACAGCCGGTGCCTCGCGGACAGGTCGGCGGGCAGAGGCCGACGGGAGGATGGATTGTGACGTCAGGCGAACGCCTCCTGGAGGTCCGTGATGTCTCGCTGCGCTTCGGCGGCGTGCGCGCCCTGAGCAATGTCAGCTTTCACGTCGAGGCTGGCGAGCTGTTCTCGATCATCGGGCCGAACGGCGCCGGCAAGACCTCGATGCTCAACTGCATTTCCGGGCGCTACAAGCCAACCGAGGGTGACGTCCTCTACAAGGGCGGCTCGCTGCTGAAGCGCTCGATCAACGATCGCGCCCGCCTCGGCATCGGCCGCACCTTCCAGAACCTCGCGCTCTTCGGCCATATGAGCGTCCTCGACAACATCCTCGTCGGCCGCCACCACCGCCTGAAGAACAACCTCTTCACCGGCATGGCCTACTGGGTCGGCGGCGCCCGCACCGAGGAGCTGGCCGAGCGGCGGCGGGTCGAGGAGATCATCGACTTTCTCGAGATCCAGCATGTGCGCGGCGAGCCGGCCGGCACCCTCTCCTACGGGCTGCGCAAGCGGGTCGAACTGGCCCGCGCCATGGCGATCGAGCCGGAGCTGATCCTGCTCGATGAGCCGATGGCCGGCATGAATCTGGAAGAGAAGGAAGATATCGCCCGCTACGTCGTCGCGCTGAACCAGGAATTCGGCATGACCATCGTGATGATCGAGCATGACATGGGGGTGGTCATGGACCTGTCGGACCGGGTGATCGTGCTCGATTTCGGCAAGGTGATCTCCGCCGGCACGCCCGACGCGGTGCTGGCCGACGAACACGTCAAACGCGCCTATCTCGGCGAAGACGACGAGACGCTGGACGCGCTGGCCGCCGAGACGGGAGAACCGGCATGACCGCGCCTCTCGCCGTCAGCGGTTCGGAACTGCCCTGGCCGGACGACACGCCGGAAGTGAAACAGGCCGCGGGTCTCGACACCCTGCCGAAGCTTCTCGCTCACAACGCTCTCCTGCACCCCAAGGCCATCGCCCAGCGCGAGAAGGAATTCGGCATCTGGGTGCCCTATGACTGGGAGAGCGTCGAGAAACATGTCGCGCGCATGGCCGTCGGCTTCGCCGGCCTCGGCCTCGGACCCGGCGACATCGTCGCGCTGATCGGCGACAACCGGCCGGAATGGGTCTGGGGCGAGGTCGCCGCCCATGCCTGCCGGGCCATGAGCCTCGGCATCTATCGCGACGCGCTGGAAGAGGAGATCCGCTACCTCTTCGACTATGCCCAGCCGAAGATCGTCGTGGCCGAGGACGAGGAGCAGGTCGACAAGTTGCTGGCGCTCGGCGACGCCATCCCGAGCGTCGTCGCCATCGTCTACACCGACCCCCGCGGCATGCGGAAATACGACGATCCGCGGCTGATCCCCATCGAGACGCTGGAAGTGGCCGGCAAGGACGCGCTCGACCTCTCGCCCAATCTGTGGCGCGACATGGTCGGCGCGACGCGCGGCGAAGACGTCGCAATCCTGTGCACCACCTCCGGCACCACGGCTCATCCCAAGCTTGCCATGTGGACCGGCACCGCCTTCATCGGCCATGCGGCGAGCTATCTGCGGGCCGATCCGCGCGGGCCGGACGACGAATATGTGGCGGTGCTGCCGCTCTCCTGGGTGATGGAGCAGATGTATTCCGTCGCCTGGAACTTCCTTGCCCGGATGAAGGTGAACTTCCCCGAGGAAGAGCAGACGACGATGGCGGATCTGCGCGAGATCGGGCCGACCTTCGTCCTGTTCTCGCCGCGCGTCTGGGAGACGGTCGCCGCCGACATCCGCGCCCGGATCATGGACAGCAAGCGCTGGAAGCGGGCGATCTACGACTGGGGCGTCGCCAAGGGCATGGCCGCGGTCGAGCATGGCGGCCATTCGGGCGCCGCCGACCTTCTCCTGTTCCGGCACCTGCGCGACCGGCTCGGCTTTACCAATCTGAAATCCGCGGCCACCGGCGGCGCCGCCATGGGCCCTGACACCTTCCGCTTCTTCCAGGCCATGGGCGTGCCGCTGAAGCAGCTCTACGGCCAGACCGAGGCGATGGGCGCCCATACCATCCACAAGGATGGCGAGGTCGACAACGAGACCGTGGGCTATCCGATGCCCGGCTGCGCGCTGAAGATCCGCGACCCCGATCCCGAGGGGCTCGGCGAGGTGCTGGTCAAGCATCCCAACATGATGAGCGGCTACTACCGCAACGAGGCCGATTCCGCGGCCAGCCTCGATGCCGAGGGCTGGTTCCAGACCGGCGACGCGGGCTACCTCACCGACAAGCGCCACCTCGTCGTCATCGATCGGATCAAGGATCTCGCGACGACCGCAAAGGGCGTGCGCTTCTCGCCGCAATTCATCGAGAACAAGCTGAAATTCTCGACCTATGTCGCCGAGGCGGTGATCCTCGGCAACCGGCGGGACTATCTGACCGCGATGATCTGCATCCGCTTCCCGATCATCTCGAAATGGGCGGAGGAGCGGCGGATCTCCTTCACCACCTATTCCGACCTGGCCGCCCGGCGCGAGGTCTACGACCTCTTGCGCGCCGAGGTGGAGCGGGTCAACGCGACGCTGCCCGCCCAGCAGCGGATCGCCCGGTTCCTGCTTCTCTACAAGGAACTCGACGCCGACGACGGCGAGCTGACCCGCACGAAGAAGGTCCGGCGCAGCGTGATCGCCGAGAAATACGAGGACATCATCGCCCGCCTCTATTCCGGTGCCGACCACGTCGACGTCGACACGGTGATCCACTTCCAGGACGGCTCGAAGCAGCGGATCGTCACGACGCTGCCGATCGAGACCCTGGTACCGGATGCGGGCCACCGGCAGGAGGCAGCCGAATGAACACCGAACTCCTTCTCCAGCTCGTCATCAACGGCGTCATCGTCGGCATGCTCTACGGCATCGTCGCGATGTGCTTCGTGCTGATCTACAAATCGACCCAGGTGGTGAATTTCGCCCAAGGCGAATTCGTCGTCCTCGGCGCCTGGGTATGCCTTGCCCTCGTGGTCTCCCTCGGCCTGCCCTTCTGGCTGGCTTTCGTCTTCTCCCTCGTCTTCATGACCCTGTTCGGCATTCTGGTGCAGGTGCTGCTGCTGCGCCCGCTGGTCGGCGAGCCGGTGATCTCCATCATCATGGCGACGATCGGCCTGTCGATCTTCATGCGGGCGCTGATGAACTGGATCTTCGGCAACAACGCCGTGCGCTTCCCGCAGGTCTTCGACCGGAGCACCGTCTCCATCGGCGGCCTCAACGTCGAGACCGCCTATCTGATGAGCCTCGTCCTGTCGCTCATCGTCATGGTGATGTTCTTCTGGTTCTTCCGCTATTCGCGCTGGGGCCTCGCCATGCGCGCCACCGCCTACAACCAGCAGGTCGCCCAGTCGCTCGGCGTCAATGTCGGCCGCGTCTTCGCCATGGCCTGGGCCATCTCGGCGGTGGTGTCGGGGATCGCCGGCGTCGTCATCGGCCTCGTCAGCGCCGTGTCCAACTCGCTGGCGATCATCGGCATCAAGGTGTTCCCGGCGGTCATCGTCGGCGGCCTCGATTCCATCGTTGGGGCCATCGTCGGCGGCCTGACCATCGGGCTTCTGGAGAACCTCGCCGAATTCGTCGACGGCCAGTATCTGCAGGTCGGCAACATGTACCAGGTCGCGCCCTTCTACGTCCTGATCGTGATCCTGATGATCCGTCCCTACGGGCTGTTCGGCACGCCCGACATCGAGCGCATCTGATGGCCCACGTTCCCAATCCGCGCCCAGCCGGCGACTTCCGCACCAGCTACAAGGCGGACCAGTCGCTGTTCCGCACCCATTTCGAGCAATGGGCGGTGGTCACCCTCGTCGTGCTCGTGGCGCTGATGCCGCTGGTCTTCGGCGGCTATGTCCTGTCGCAGATGATCCTGATCGGCATCTACGGGATCGCCGCCCTAGGTCTCAACGTTCTCACCGGGATGACCGGGCAGATCTCGCTCGGCCATGGCGCGTTCTTCGGCTTCGGCGCCTTCGCCTCGGCCTGGATCGCGTCGAAGGGCATCCCGGTGCTCTTTGCCATCCCGCTGGCCGGCCTGATGACGACCGCGGTCGGCATGATCTTCGGCATCCCAGCGGCGCGGCTGAAAGGCCTCTATCTGGCCATCGCCACCCTCGCCTCGCAGTTCATCCTGGAGGATTTCTTCGGCCGGGCGGCATGGTTCACCGGCGGCCCCTATGGCTCGCTGGCCGAGACCGCGACCCTGTTCGGCTTTCCGCTGAACACCGACGAACGCTATTTCTACCTCGTCCTGTTCTGGGTGGTGATCTGCTTCCTGGCGGTGGCCAATCTGGCCCGCACGCGCGACGGGCGGGCGCTGGTGGCGGTGCGCGACCATTATCTCTCGGCCGAGATCATGGGCATCAACCTGACGCGCTACCGGATCATGTCCTTCGGCATCTCAAGCTTCTTCGCCGGCATCGGCGGCGCCCTCTACGGCCATTATCTCGGCTTCGTCTCCGGCGAGGGCTTCACCATTCTCCTGTCGATCGAGTTCCTGGCGATGATCATCATCGGCGGCCTCGGCTCAGTCTCGGGATCGCTGCTCGGCGCGGCCTTCATCCTGCTCCTGCCGCAGGTGATGGAGATATTCGCCAACGGCCTCGCCGACGTGTTTCCCGCCATCGCCCAGGGTACCGCCTACATCAAGCAGATGTCGGTGGGCGCGGCGATCATCCTGTTCCTCGTGCTCGAGCCGGAAGGGCTTGTCCATCGCTGGCGGCTGATGCGCGCCAGCTGGAAGCTCTTCCCCTTCTCGCACTAGCCATCTTGCCCCGAACCCGGCGTCAGACCGGACGGGGCACCCCGGGTCCGGCGGGCTTCGCGGCACCGCCGCCTTCGGATCGAACCAGTCCGCGAACGGGAGGAAGACATGACGAAACTGAAGATCCTGGCCGGCGCGGCGCTTGCCGCCGGCACCATGCTCGGCACCGCGCACGCGCAGGACAGCGTGCTCGTCGGCCATCTCGCCGACTATACCGGCCCGACCTCCTTCGTCGGCAAGCAATATGCGCCGGGCGTCACCGACGCCTTCAAGCAGATCAACGCCGATGGCGGCATCGACGGCACCATGGTCGAGCTCGACACGGTCGACTACGCCTACAAGGTCCCCGAGGCGATCTCGCTCTACAAGCGCTGGATCGGCAACGGCATGGTCGCGCTGCAGGGCTGGGGCACCGCCGACACCGAGGCGCTGATCACCTTCATCACCCGCGACGAGATCCCCAACATTTCCGGCTCCTATTCGGCGCATCTGACCGATCCGAGCGGCAAGAACCCCAACACCAAGCTGCCGGCGCCGTTCAACTTCTTCTACGGGCCGTCCTATTCCGACGCCTGCCGGGCGCTGGTGCAATGGGCCTCCGAGGACGCCAAGGGCAAGGGCATCGACAACCCGACCTTCGTCCATACCGGCGACAACCATCCCTATCCGAACGCCCCCAAGGAGGCCTGCGCCGCCTATGCCGAGGAACTCGGCATGACCGTCGCGCCGCCGGTGGTGGTGCCGCTGGCGCCGGGCGACTTCAAGGCCCAGTGCCTGACCATCAAGGATACTGGCGCCCAGTACGTCTACATGGGCAATCTCGGCGGCTCGGTCGTCTCGCTGATCAAGTCCTGCAACACGGTCGGCGTCGAGGCGACCTACATGGGCAACCCCTGGGCGGGCGACTACCAGACGGTGGAAGCCGCCGAGGCGCAGAACCTGATCTTCCCGACCTCGACGCCGTTCTACGGTGCCGACGTGCCGGGCATGGCGCTGGTCGAGACCATCCTCGAAAACGGCGGTGGGCAGGTCGGCGACCGGCCGACCCACCATTACCTGCGCGGCGTCTGCGCGGCCTACTACATGAAGGAGGCCATGGAGTGGGCGAAGGCCAATGGCGGCATCACCGGCAAGGGCATCCGTGACGGCATGTACCAGAAGAGCGAGTGGGTGCCCGAGGGGCTGGAAGGCGTCTGCCTGCCCTCGACCTGGACCCCGGAGGATCATCGCGGGCTGATGACCGTGGCGATCAATTCCGGCTCGATGACCGACGGCAAGGCGGAGATCGAAGAGATCGCCGAGATCGACCTGCCGCGCCGCGACGACTGGCTCGGCCAGTAAGCCCGACCGCATCGGCCGGGGCGCTCGACGTCCCGGCCGGCCGCATCCAGGGAAACGAAAAGGGTCGCTCCCATGACCGTCGCAGAGCCGCTTTCCGCCCCCGAGCCCCTAACGGCGCCGGCCGATGACATACTCGCCCTCAATAATGTCGAGGTGGTCTTCAACGACGTCATCCTCGTCCTGCGCGGCATGTCGATGGCCGCCAAGCGCGGGCAGATCACGGCGCTGCTGGGCGCCAATGGCGCCGGCAAGTCGACGACGCTGAAGGCGATTGCCGGCCTGCTGCACACCGAGGACGGCGCCATCACCCGTGGCTCGGTGTCCTATGAGGGCCAGGACATCACCCGCATGTCGCCGGACCAGAAGGTCTGCAACGGCATCTTCCTGGTCATGGAAGGCCGCGGCATCGTCCAGGACATGACGATCACCGAGAACCTGCGGCTCGGCGCCTTCACCCGTCCGAAGGCCAATATCCGCGAGGAGATCGAACAGGTCTACGAGTTCTTCCCGCGGCTGCGCGAGCGCAGCGGCCTTGCCGGCTATCTGTCGGGCGGCGAACAGCAGATGCTGGCGATCGGCCGGGCGCTGATGGCCAAGCCCAAGCTGATCCTGATGGACGAGCCGTCCATGGGCCTGTCGCCGCTGCTGGTGAAGGAGGTGTTCGGCATCATCCGGCGGCTGAACCGCGAGCTCGGCATCTCGATCCTGCTGGTCGAGCAAAACGCCAACATGGCGCTGAAGGCGGCGGACTACGGCTACATTATGGAGAACGGCAAGATCGTCCTCGACGGCACCGGCGCCGAGCTCGCCGACAATGAGGACGTCAAGGAATTCTACCTCGGCGGCGGTGAGCGGCGCTCGTTCAAGAACGTCAAGAGCTTCCGCCGGCGCAAGAGATGGCTGTGACGGCACCGCGCGCCCTGCCCCCGACCTGCACAGAACGATCCCGGAAGGCTCCGGCATGAGCGACTATTTCGACGACCGCGAGACCCGCGCCCCCGCCGCCCGCGAGGCCAGCCTGTTCGAGCGGCTGCGGGTGCAGTTGCGGCATGCGATCGCCACGTCGCCGCATTACGCCGGCAGCCTCGCCGGCATCGATCCCGACACCATCGGCAACCGGGCAGCGCTGGCTGCGCTGCCTGTCCTCTACAAGTCCGACCTGATCGAGATGCAGGAGGCGCACCCGCCCTTCGGCGGGCTGACGCCGCGCAGCGCCGGCGGCTTTCGCCGGCTGTTCCTATCGCCCGGCCCGATCGTCGAGCCGGAGGCCGAGCACGAGCACTGGCGCATGGCCCGGGCGCTCTATGCCGCCGGCTTTCGCCGCGGCGACATCGTCGCCAACTGCTTCGCCTACCATCTGACGCCGGCGGGCTTCATGTTCGACCACGCCGCCGCCGCGATCGGCTGCGCGGTGTTTCCGGGCGGCGTCGGCAATACGGAGACGCAGGTCGAGGCCTTCGCCCGGCTTGGGGTCCGCGGCTATATCGGCACGCCGGACTTCCTGAAGATCATCCTGGAAAAGGCCGATGCGTCCGGCGTGGCGCTGGGCTCGGTGACCAGGGCGCTGGTCAGCGGCGGGCCGCTGTTTCCCAATCTGCGGCAATGGTACGCCGAGCGCGACATCGCGGTGCGCCAGTGCTACGGCACCGCCGAGCTCGGCCTGATCGCCTATGAGGCGGCCGGTCCCGGCGACGGCATGGTGATCGACGAGGATGCGCTGGTGGAGATCGTGCGCCCCGGCACCGGCGATCCGGTTCCCGACGGCGAGGTCGGCGAGGTCGTGGTGACCACCTTCAACCCCGCCTACCCGCTGATCCGCTTTTCCACCGGCGACCTGTCGGCGGTGATGACCGGGCAGAGCCCCTGCGGGCGCACCAATCGCCGGCTGAAGGGCTGGATGGGCAGGGCCGACCAGACCACCAAGGTGCGCGGCATGTTCGTGCATCCGCGCCAGGTCGCCAACATCGTCCGGCGCTTCCCGCAGATCGCCCGGGCGCGGCTGGAGGTGGGCGAGGATGGCGGACGCGACACGCTGCTTCTGCATATCGAGAGCACCGAGCGCGGCGCGGCCTTCGCAGAAACAGTGGCCGAGGCGATCCGCGCCGAATGCCGGGTGCGCGGCGAGGTCGTCTTCGCCGAGGCCGGCGCCCTGCCCAATGACGGCAAGGTCATCGACGACAAGCGCGCCCTCGGCGTCTGAGCCGGGGGACGTTGTCTAGAGAACGCCTACTGCCCTTCGGGGAACGCCGCGTCATAGGCGGCGACCGCCTTGTCGGCGCGGACGCGCACCGTCGCCGCATCGTCGCCCGGCTTGTAGAGCGACGAGCCAAGCCCGAAATGCCGAACGCCGATGGCGCCATAGGCGGCGAAATCCGCTTCCGAGACGCCGCCGACAGCACCCACCGCGAGGCCCTTGGGCAGCACGGCGCTGATCGCCTTGATGCCGTTCGGCCCGAGGACGTTCGCCGGGAAGAATTTCAGCGCCGAGGCGCCGGCCGCCGCCGCTGCCAGCGCCTCGGTGGGGGTGAAGACGCCGGGCATGGTCACCATGCCGTGGACCGCCGCGCGGTGCAGCACCGTCGGGTCGACATTCGGGCTGACCAGCAGACGGCCGCCGGCCGCATGCAGCCGGTCGGTGTCGTCCGGCGTCAGCACGGTGCCGGCGCCGATCAGCACACCGTCCGGCGCCATGCGGGCTGCGGCGGCGATCGAGGTGAAGGCGTCCGGCGAGTTCAGCGGAATTTCGATGGCCTCGAAGCCGGCCTCCAGCAGCGCGCCAACGACCGGCTCGCAATCGTCCGGCGTCAGGCCGCGCAGGATCGCGACGAGGTCGCGCTTCAGCGTCGGCCATGGAGCGGAGCGAAGGTCGTTCATGCGAGAATCTCCCTGGCGGCGGCGAAGAGGCCACGGCGCACCGCCGCGTCCGCATCGGCGGCCACGGCTTCGATGCCCGCCAGTTCGCATGCCACCGTATAGATGTCGAGAAGCTGCCCGGAGGCGACGAGCGTCACCCGTGGCGTCGCGCCGAAGCGGCTGCGGGCGCCGGCGAATTCGAGGCCAAGAACGAGGCCGGAGAGTTGCGATCCGCCGTCGCCGCCCGCACCGACATCCAGGAGCCCGCCGGCGCGGATCGCGAACATGCGGTTGGTGGCTTCGGCGGGCGATTCCAGCCCGGCCCGGAAGCCGTCGGCAAAGCCGGCCCGATCGAAGGGACCGGCCGGATCGGCCACCGAATGGCGCAGGATCGTGTGCTTGGCCACCGCGGCGAAGAGGTCGCCGGTGATGAAGGTGGCAAAGCCGGCGATGCGGCCCGCCTCCAGCGCGACCCATTTCGAATGAGTGCCCGGCATGCAGACGAGATCGCGGCCGCCCTCGCCGCCGGGCCGCTCCGGCAGGCCGAGGATCTGGGTTTCCTCGCCGCGCATGACATCGGGCGTCGACGCGTTGCGCTGTGCGACGCCCGGCAAGATGTACACCGGTCGCTTGAGGTCCGGCACGCGGCAGGCGCTGGCGGCGATGGAGGCGGCGGTCGCCGGGGTCTCGACATAGGGCGCCTCGACCCAGCCCTGGCGCGCACCGACCATGCCGCAGGCGATGACCGGCAAATCGGCCGACGCGCCGACGGCCGACAGATGCGCGTCGAGGATGGCAGCAAAGCCGTCCGGCCCAGCGGTGAGCATGCCCTCGCCGCTGCGGCGTTCGGCGAGGATTTCGCCGGCGGCGTCCAGCAGCCAGAGACGGAAGCTGGTGGTGCCCCAGTCGACGGCCGCGCAATAGGCGTTCATGCAGTGTCCCGGTTCGGTTGATCGTGGAACGGCTCGACCGTCAGATGACGGCCCAGCATGAACGCATCGGCGACATGGCGCAGCGGCGCGAGATCCACGTCGGACCCGCCGCTCGCCACCAGTTCGGCGAAGCGTGCATAGATGCCGTCATATTCGGCTTCGGCCTGATCGACCACCGATTCCCCGTCGATCCACAGGCGCGCGCCGCCCGATGACAGGAGAAGATCGCCGGCATCGGTGCCGACATGAATGTCCCAGGTCTGCGGACCGGTCTGGCGCCAGTCGAATTCGGCGGCCATCGCCGCGCCGGACGCGCCGGCAAAGCGCAGCGAGGCGGCGATGGGCGCCGCGCGGTTCTCCGGGAAGGACAGTTCGCCGCCGGTCAGGAAGACCGGCTCCGGCAGAATGTCCGTGACGATCGACAGGGCGTTGATGCCCGGATCGAAGACGCCGAGCCCGCCCGGCTCCCAGATCCAGTCCTGGCCCGGATGCCAGTGGCGGACATCCTCCTTCCACTCCACCCGCACCGATCGCACCTGCCGTCCGGCAAGCCATTTGCGCGCCGGCGCGACGCCGGGGGCAAAGCGCGAATGCCAGGTGGCGAACAGGCTGACGCCTTGCATCTCCGCCAGATCGGCGAGATGGGCGACCTCCGACAGAGTGGCGCCGGGCGGCTTTTCCAGCAGCACGTGCTTGCCCCGGCGCAGCGCGTCAGCCGCCATGGCATGGCGCACCTGGGGCGGCACGCAGAGGGCGACCGCGTCGATCTGCGGCATGGCGTCGAGCATCTCGGCGGGCGTCGCGAAGCGCGCGACGCCATCGACGGATGCGCTGCGGCTCGCCGTCGCGACGAGCTCGAAGGCCGGGTTGCGGCCGATCGAGGGAATATGCTGGTCGCGGGCGATCTTGCCGACGCCAACGAGGCCGAGCCGGATCGGCGCGGTCATCGTGGCAGGCTCCCTGCGGGCCTCGATTCACCGGGCCGGGCCGCCCGCGGTTCTGGTTCACAGCGCAACCGGGTCACCCCTTGTTCTTGTTGTAGACGTCGAAGATGACGGCGAGCAGCAGGACGAGCCCCTTGATGACCTGCTGGTAGTCGATGCCGATGCCCAGGATCGACATGCCGTTGTTCATCACGCCCATGATGAAGGCGCCGATCACGGCGCCGACGATGGTGCCGACGCCGCCGGACATGGAGGCGCCGCCGATGAACACCGCGGCGATGACGTCGAGCTCGAAGCCGAGACCGGCCTTGGGCGTCGCCGTGTTGAGGCGGGCGGCGAAGACAAGGCCGGCCAGCGCCGCCAGCATGCCCATATTGGCAAAGGTCAGGAAGGTCAGCCGCTCGGTCTTGATGCCGGAGAGCTTGGCCGCCTTCTCGTTGCCGCCCAGTGCATAGATGCGTCGGCCGACGGTCGTGCGCGAGGTGACGAAGGAATAGAGCGCGATCAAGAGCGCCATGACGATGAGGACGTTCGGAAAGCCCCGGAAGGTCGCGAGCATCCAGGCGAGATAGAGGATCGCGCCGACGACGATGATGATCCGCGCCGCGAAGAAGGCGAAGGGCTCGTCCTCGCCGCCATGGGCCTGGCTGCGCATGCGCGCCCGCACCGCCAGGAACAGGATCAGCCCGGCCAGCGCGACGCCGAGGGCCAGCGACAACAGGTTGATGTCCTCGCCGCCGAAGAGGTCCGGCAGGAAGCCCGAGGAGATCAGCTGGAAGCCGCGCGGGAACGGGCCTACCGACTGGCCGGCCAGGAGCCAGAGCGTCAAGCCCTTGAAGACGAGCATGCCGGCCAGGGTGACGATGAAGGAGGGAATGCGCCAATAGGCGATCCAGTAGCCCTGCATCGCGCCGATCACCGCGCCGACGAACAGACAGATGACCCCGGCCAGGACATAGTTCATGTCCCAGTTGACGATCATTACCGCGGCCAGCGCACCGACGAAGCCCAGCACCGAGCCGACTGACAGGTCGATGTTGCCGGAGACGATCACCAGCAGCATGCCCAGCGCCATGATGATGATGTAGCTGTTCTGCAGGACGAGGTTGGTCAGGTTGATCGGCTTCAGGAGAATGCCGTCGGTCATGATCTGGAAGAAGGCCATGATAACGACGAGCGCGACGAGAATGCCGTATTCGCGCATGTGCCGCCGCACGAAGCCCCAGGACGCGCCGGGTGCGGCCCGGTCCTTTTCCAGATCGATCTGCTGCGTCGCCTGATCAGACATCGCTGTTTCCTTGGTTTCGGTGCCCGGCGCGGATGATCATCGCCATGATCTTCTCCTGCGTGGCTTCTGACGTGGGGAGTTCGCCGACGAAGCGGCCCTCGTTCATGACGTAGACGCGGTCGGTGATGCCGAGCAGCTCGGGCATTTCCGACGAGATCACGATGATCGCCTTCCCGCTGGCGGCGAGCTGGGCGATGATCGCGTAGATTTCGTATTTGGCGCCGACATCGATGCCGCGCGTCGGCTCGTCGAGGATCAGCACCTCGGGGCCGGCGAACAGCCATTTCGACAGCACCACCTTCTGCTGGTTGCCGCCGGACAGGTTGATCACCTCCTGGCCGATGCTCGAGCTCTTGATGCGGACCCGATCGCGGTACTCGCGCGCGACGGCCGTCTCCTTCTCGGAATCGAGCACGATGCCGTTGGCGACGCCCGGCAGATTGGCCAGCGGAATGTTGCGCCGGATCGTCTCCTCGAGGACGAGACCGTAGGTCTTGCGGTCCTCGGTGACGTAGCAGAGGCCGTTGTCGATCGCCCGCGAGATGGTCGAGACGTCGACCTTGCGACCGTCGATCTTCACCTCGCCGGAAATGTTGACGCCATAGGCGCGGCCGAACAGGCTCATGGCGAGCTCGGTGCGCCCGGCCCCCATCAACCCGGCAATGCCGACCACCTCGCCGCGCTTCACATGCAGGCTGACGTCGTCGACCACCTTCCGGTCGGAATGGATCGGGTGATGCGCCGTCCAGTTCGACACTTCCAGCACCGTCTCGCCGATCTTCGGCACGCGCGGCGGGAAGCGGTCGGTCAGGCTGCGGCCGACCATGTCGCGGATGATGTCGTTCTCACTGATCGTGCCGGTGCCGCAATCGAGCGTCGAGACGGCGCTGCCGTCGCGCAGGACCGTGATGGTGTCGGCGACCTTGGCGATCTCGTTCAGCTTGTGGGAGATCAGGATCGAGGAGATGCCGCGCGCCTTGAACTCCAGGAGCAGCTTCAGCAGCGCCTCGGAATCGGTCTCGTTGAGGCTGGAGGTCGGCTCATCGAGGATCAGGAGCTTGACCTCCTTGGACAGCGCCTTGGCGATCTCCACCAGCTGCTGCTTGCCGAGGCCGATATCGGTGACCAGCGTCGTCGGCGATTCCTTCAGCCCGACCTTGGCGAGCAGCTCGCGGGTGCGCGAGAAGGTCTCGTTCCAGTCGATGATGCCGTTCGTCGCCCGCTCGTTGCCGAGGAAGATGTTCTCGGCGATCGACAGGAGCGGCACCAGCGCCAACTCCTGGTGGATGATGATGATGCCGAGGCGTTCGGAATCGGAAATGCCGGAGAAGCGGCACTCCTCGCCCTGATAGGTGATGGCGCCGTCATAGGAGCCGTGCGGATAGACGCCGGACAGCACCTTCATCAGCGTCGACTTGCCGGCACCGTTCTCGCCAACAAGGGCGTGGATCTCCCCGGCCTCGACGCTCAGGCTGACATCGTCCAGCGCCTTCACACCCGGGAAGGTCTTGGTGATGTTGCGCATTTCCAGGATGGTTGTCATGGCGGCTCTTCCGGCAGATCGGCAGCCGCGGGCGGCGCCTCGATCCGAATGGATGGGTCACGGCGCTTCGGCCGTCCGTCAGGGTGCCGCGGCCGCTCTGGTGAACGGCCACGGCGTGGCGAGGGCGGACGCCGGCAGGCGCCCACCCGGATCGCCTACTTGATCTGGTCTTCGGTGTAGTAACCGCCGCCGACCAGGACCTCTTCCCAGTTCTCCTCGGTGACCAGCACCGGCTTGAGCAGGTAGGACGGCACCACCTTGACGCCGTTGTCGTAGGTCTTGGTGTCGTTGACCTCGGGCTCGTTGCCCTGCAGCACTGCATCGACCATGTTCACGGTCACCTTGGCGAGCTCGCGGGTGTCCTTGAAGATGGTGGAATACTGCTCGCCGCGCAGGATCGCCTTGACCGAGGGAACCTCGGCGTCCTGACCGGAGACGATCGGCATCTTCTGGTCGCCCGAGCCGTAGCCGACGCCCTTCAGCGAGGAGATGATGCCGATGGACAGGCCGTCATAGGGCGACAGCACGCCATGCAGCTGCTGGTCGGTGTAGTTGGCCGACAGGAGGTTATCCATGCGGGCCTGCGCCACCGCGCCGTCCCAACGCAGGGTGCCGACCGTGTCCATGCCCATCTGGCCGGAGACGATCTTGACCTTGCCCTCGTCGATCAGCGGCTGCAGCACGCTCATGCCGCCGTCGTAGAAGAAGTAGGCGTTGTTGTCGTCCGGCGAGCCGCCGAACAGCTCGACGTTCCAGGCCTCGGCGTCGGGGAAGCGCTGCTCCAGCCCGGCCACCAGGGACTCGGCCTGCTGCACGCCGACTTGATAATTGTCGAAGGTGGCGTAGTAGTCGACATTCTCGCTGTCGCGGATCAGGCGGTCATAGGCGATCACCGGAATGTCCATCGCCGCGGCGTTGGCCAGCACGTTGGAGAGCGTCGTGCCGTCGATCGAGGCGATGACCAGCGCGTCGACGCCCTTGGTCACCATGTTCTCGATCTGGGCGAGCTGGTTGGGAATGTCGTCCTCGGCATATTGCAGGTCGGTAGCGTAGCCGGCCGCTTCGAACTGCTTGACCATGTTGTCGCCGTCGGCGATCCAGCGGGCCGAGGATTTCGTCGGCATGGAAATGCCCACGGTGCCCTTGTCCTGCGCGCTCGCACCGAGCGGCACCGACAGCGCCATGACCGTCGCGGCAAGCCCCGCGATCAGTGTCTTCGTCACGTTCATGATTGTCCTCCCTGGACCTTGGTTCGGCGCATGACGCGCCCTCTGCAATGCTCCCGTCACGGCGCGGACCTTGCGCCGTGATCCCGTTCGCGGCTGCCGGCATCGGTATCGCCGGCCTCGCCCGCATCGTCGCCCCGGCTGCCGTCATCGGCGTAGAGGGCGAGGATGACGTCGTTGAAGGCACTCTCGATGAGCCTTCGCATGAACAGTTCCGCCGCCTCCCGGTCGCCGGCGAGGATGGCGTCCATCACCCGCCCATGCTGGCGTAGCGTCTCCTCCTGCGGGTTCTGCCGCCAGGACAGGGAGAAGGAGATCGACAGGCTGCGCTCGATCATCGCGCCGAGCGATACCAGCATGGGGTTTCCTGTCGCCTCGAGGATGACCCGGTGAAAGGCGAGATCGGCGGCGATCAGCTCCGGCGAGCCGCGCGGGTTCTCGCGCATGCCGGCCATTGCCGCCTGGAGCCGCGCCGCCTGGTCCGGCGAGATCCGGTCGCAGGCGAGCCGCGCCGCCTGGGGCTCGTTGATCAGCCGCATCTCGTAGAGCGACTCGATGAAGGGGCGCCGGATCGCGGCGGTCAGGTGCCAGCCCATCACGTCCGGGTCGAGCATGTTCCACTCGATCCTCTCGCGCACCCGCGTGCCGACCTTCGGACCGACGCTGACCAGCCCCTTGGCGACCAGATGGCGGACGGCCTCGCGTACGACGGTCCGCGACACCCCGTATTGTGTCTGCAGCTCCTTTTCGGTGGGCAGTGCCTCGCCGCAGGCCAGCCGACCGGACGCGATCCGGCGGCCGAACGTGGCCGCCAGGCTCATGGTGCGGCTGGCCCGCTCGCCATGCATCGTCCGCGCATTCGCCTGAAGCACCTTGCCGAGCCTCCCCTCTCTGCAATGGTCGGATGATTGCGTGAAGTACCATCCGGAGGCAACCGCAAATTGCTTCGACTATGGTCTATAGTCGTACCTTATCACGGGGCTCGTCGAGGCGCGTCCGCCGCCGGTGCCGACCGGCACCCGACGCCGCGAGCGCATCCCGATCGAGCGATCCCGCGACCGGATCAACGTATACATTGCAACCGTCGGGTGGATATGGCATCCCGGCGGGACCGCGATGGCGGCGAAGCCGCGGGTACCGGCTCGACGGGACGGCGCGAACGGCCATCGGCGCGACTTCTGGGGGGATGTCATGAACAAAATCGATCTCGAAGGCCGCACTGCGATCATCACCGGCGGGGCGCGCGGCATTGGCTACGCCACGGCCGAGCGCGTTATCGAGAGCGGTGGATCCGTCGTCCTCTGGGACATCGATGGCGCGGCGGTCGACAAGGCGGTCGCGGATCTGGGCGCGCGCGCCAGCGGCACGGCCGTCGAACTGACCGACGAGGCGGCCGTTGCCGCTGCCACGCGGCAGGCAATGGACGCCGCCGGCAAGATCGACATCCTGGTCAACAATGCCGGCATCACCGGCGGCAACGGCAAGACCTGGGACCTGGCGCCGGACGTCTGGCGCAAGACCATCGAGGTCAATCTGATCGCGCCGTACATCACCAGCCGGGCGATCGTGCCGCTCATGATGGAGGCCGGTTACGGCCGGATCATCAACGTCGCATCGATCGCCGGCAAGGAAGGCAACCCCAACGCCTCGCATTATTCGGCGTCGAAGGCCGGCCTGATCGGGCTCACCAAGTCACTGGGCAAGGAGCTCGCCGGCACCGGCGTTCTCGTCAACTGCATCACCCCGGCCGCAGCGCGCACCTCGATCTTCGACCAGATGAGCCAGGAACATATCGATTTCATGCTGTCGAAGATCCCGCTGCAGCGCTTCCTCGAACCGGCCGAGGTCGCCGCGATGATCGCCTGGCTCGCTTCGGAAGACTGTTCCTTCACCACCGGCGCGGTGTTCGACATTTCCGGCGGCCGCGCCGTCTACTGATCCCTCCCCAAACCCATCGACACAATGCGAAAGGACGCCATGAAACTCGTTCGCTACGGCCCTGCGGGCCAGGAAAAACCCGGCCTGATCGACGCCGACGGCCAGTTGCGCGATCTCTCCGGCCAGGTCGCCGACATCTCCGGCGAAATCCTGTCCGACGCCGGCCTCGCCAGGCTCGCCGCGCTCGATCCGGCCTCGCTGCCGGCGGTCGACGGTTCGCCGCGCTTCGGTCCCTGCGTCGGCCAGACCAGCAAGATCCTGTGCATCGGCCTGAACTATTCCGACCATGCCGCCGAGACCGGCGCAGAGCCGCCGACGGAGCCAATCGTTTTCGCCAAGGCGCTCAACGCGCTCTGCGGCCCGAACGACGATGTCGAGATGCCCCGCAACTCTCAGGCCCTCGACTGGGAGGTCGAACTGGCCGTCGTCATCGGCACCAAGGCGAAATACGTCTCGGAAGCCGACGCGATGAACCATGTCGCCGGCTTCGCAGTGATGAATGACGTCTCCGAGCGCGACTTCCAGACCAAGCGTCAGGGCCAGTGGACCAAGGGCAAGAGCCACGACACCTTCGGCCCGCTCGGCCCTTGGCTGGTGACGCGCGATGCGGTCGCCGACCCGCACAACCTCTCCATGTGGCTCGACGTCAATGGCGAGCGCCGCCAGACCGGCAACACCAACACGCTGATCTTCAACGTGCCGCATGTCGTGTCGTACCTGTCGCAGTTCATGACGCTGATGCCCGGTGACGTCATTTCCACCGGCACGCCTCCGGGCGTTGCCATGGGCATGAAGCCGCCGCAGTATCTGAAGGTCGGCGACGTCATGACGCTCGGTATCGAGGGTCTGGGCGAGCAGAAGCAGACCGTCATCGCCGCCTGATCGGCCATGCACTGACATCGAGAGGCCTCCGTCGCGATCCGCGGCGGAGGCCTTTTGCATTCTGCGGTAGAACGCGCCGGAATGCGCGTCTCGCGCTGTCCCGGTTTCTGCCGGGCTAGACGAGCTGGATCGTCCAGGCGACGATTTCGGCCGAGACCTGCTCGAACGCCCGGTCCAGCGCCGCGACGAAAGCCGGGTTGCCGGCGCCATTGACGGGAGCCTGAGCACTGAAGATCCGGGTGCGCACGACCGTGCCGTTGCGGTCGTTCAGCACCTTCACCGAGATCTGCACCTCGGCGGTCGCGGCACCGGTAACGTTCACCTCGAACTGGCGGATCTCCATCACCAGCTGGTAATCGATTGCCAGCCCCTGCCCGGGCACGCCGATGGCGCCGATCGAACCGGTGTTCTCGAAGGCCTGCAGCAAACGCAGCTGGACGAGCCGCGGCAGGCGGTCGCTCCACTGGCTGTCGCCGAGGAACTGGATCGAGTTGGGCGACGGCTTCACGATGATCCGCTTGCTGTCGATCGTCTCGAGCGCCGTCGGCTCGGGGATCAGCAGCTGACGCCGGGAGCTCCCCTCACGGGACTCGCTGAACGGCGGCGGCGAGATCTCGTAGGTGTCCGGCGGGGTCGACGCGCAGGCCGAAAGTCCGAGCGCCAGAAGCGCGACCAAGCTCGATTTCAGTGCTGCGCGCATAAAATTGGTACACCTTGACCCGGTCGCCGACAGCCCCGGTTGCTTGCATCCGCAACCCGGCCTGTCAACGAAAGCTTTCGTTTACCCACAGCCGCTAGCGGCGGGTGCGGCCGTCATACTGCTTCACATCCTCGCCGCCGTAGATCAGCCGGCTCGGATTGGTCGTGAAGTCCTCGACGGCACTGTCGATGCGATCGACCGTGCGATTGACGTTGCTGATCAGCCCGCGCACTTCGCGCAGCCCCTCGCCGGAGAAGCGCTGGAGATTGGCCGAGATCGGCGTCACCTGCGTCTGGATCGAATCCGCCGCCCCGCGCACCGAGCGCAGCGCCCGGGCAAGGTCGACGCCCAGGCTGGTGCCGTCGCCGGCGCCCGACAGGACCCGATTGACCGAATCCACCACGCTGTCGATCCGACCCGAAGCGGCCGACAGCTGCTCGCTGGTCGTCTTGGCGTTGGTGATGATCGCGTCGATGTCCTCGCGCCGCGCGCCTACATCATTGGCAACCTTGGCGATAGAATCGGCGGCGGCGGCAACGTTTCCGGTCGCAGCCGAAACATTCTCGACGGCCGTGTTGACCTTGCCCGGGTCGATCGAGGCGAGCAGCGTGTCAAACTGGGTCCGCGTCTCGGTGAAGCCGGTCAGCGTCGTGTCGAGGGTCCGTACCGTGCGGTCGACCCCGTCGATGATCGACTGGATCTGCTCGCTCTTGCCGCCGACTGCCGCCGTCACGCGCCGGACGTCCTCTATCGCCTGATTGACCGTGGTGGAATCGATCGAGCCGATGAGCGAGTTGGCCGAGGTCACCGCTTCGTTGAACCCGGTGCTGGCCTGGCTGATATTGTCGGTGATCGGGCCGAGACTCGCCAGCAGCTCGTCGATATCCCCGCTGCGTTCGGCGATCGTCGTGGTGATCCGGTTGACGTTCTGCGCCGCATTGGATGCCCCGGCGATCGCCGAGTTGATGGCTTCCTTCTGCGCGCCGATCGTCTCTGCCAGCGAGGAAACATTCTCCGCGGCCGAGGAGATACCGTCGATCGTGCTGGAAATCCGGGCGGGATCGACCGCCGCAACGAGGGTATTCGCCGTCTCCGCGGTCTCATTGATGCTGGCCGTCGCCTGGCTGACACTGTCGACGATCGGGCCCAGCCCGGCGAGCAACTGGTCGATATCCTCGCTGCGGCCGGCGATCGTCGTGGTGATCCGGTCTACGTTCTGCGCCGCGTTGGATGCGCTTGAGATCGCCGAATTGATGGCCTCGCCCTGGGCGCCGATCGTCTCGGCGAATGACGAGATCCCCGCGATCGTCTGAGAGACCTGTGCGGGTTCGATCGCCGCGACCACCGCGTTGGCCGATTCCAGCGTCGTGTCGAGCCGGTCGGCGACGCTGCTCGCCTTCTCCGCGAGCGGCCCGAGATTGCGGACGAAACTGTCGATTCCGTCAGTATTGCGCCGGATCACGTTGCCGACTTCCCCGACGCTGTCGGCCGCGGTCTGGACCGAGGCAAAAATGCTGTCGAGATTGTCCGACTGAGCGCGCAGCGTGTCCGAGACTGCCGCGACATTGCCGACCACCGTGCTGACCGCCGACGGATCGACGGCATCGAGAATGCTCTTCGCCTGCTGGATGGCGCCGGGCAGCTCTTCAGCCACCGTGTTCGCCGAGCTCGACAACTGGCTGAGGCTGGTTAGGAAATTGTCGATGTCATCGGAGTTCTCGGCAAGGCTCGCCGTGAAGGTCTCGATGTTGCGCGAGGTCTGGGCGACATTCTCGACCGTCGTTTCGACCGACGGTCCGACGGTGCCCACGAGGCTCTCGAACTGGCCGAGAATGCTGTTGGCGCGGTCGGCGATGTCGCGCGCCGTCGCCAGGATGTCGGTCACGTCGGACGGATTGGCCTTGATGACCGGAACCGTCCCCTGCTCGACGGCCTCGCCGATGATGTCGCGTTCGTCGGCCTGGCCACCTTTCAGTTCGACGAAAGCCGCGCCGGTCAGGCCCTGGAAACCGATATTGGCCTGGGTCGATGCCTTGATCGGCAGGTCCGGGTCGACCTCGGTGGTCGCGATGACGACTTCGGGATTGTTGGAGTCCAGGCGCAGCGCCTTGACCGAGCCGACCGGCAGACCGTTGAACAGCACCTGACTGCCCTGCTGCAGCCCGGTCACCGAGCCCTCGATGCGGACCAGCAGAGGCACGCGGGCACTGCCGCTGGTCGCAAAGATCGCCCAGTAGACGAAGCCGAAGGACAGGGCGATGACCAGCATCGTGAACAGCCCCACCCGGACGTAATTGGCTTTGGTTTCCATCAGGCGGCTCCCACGGGGGCATTGGCAGGTTGGGTCGGCTGGACGATCGTGCGGGCGCGCTTGCCACGAAAATACGAGTGCACCCAGGGATGATCGAATTCCAGCATCATCGACAGCGGCCCCTCGACCAGCACCTTGCGTTCGCCGAGGACCGCGATCCGGTCGCAGGCCTGGAACAGGCTATCGAGGTCATGGGTCACCATGTAGACGGTGAGGCCCAGCGTATCGCGCAGGGTCATGATGAGCTGATCGAAATCGGCGGCGCCGATCGGGTCGAGACCGGAGGTCGGCTCATCGAGGAAGACGATGTCGGGATCGAGCGCCAGGGCGCGGGCCAGCGCCGCACGCTTGATCATGCCGCCCGACAATTCGGACGGGAACTTGTCGGCCGCATCCGGCGCGAGCCCGACGAGGTCGATCTTCAGCCGTGCCAGCTCTTCCATCAGGCCGGGCGACAGGTCGAGATATTCGCGCATCGGGACCTGAATGTTCTCCAGCACCGTCAGCGACGAGAACAGCGCGCCATGCTGGAACAGGACACCCCAGCGACGCTCCACCGCCAGCCGTTCGGCATCGTCGGCCCGTTCGTAGTCGGTGCCGAGGATCTCGATCGTGCCGGCCTGCTTGGGGTTCAGCCCCAGGATGGTGCGCAGCAGGACCGACTTGCCGGCACCCGACGGGCCGACAAAGCCGAGGATCTCGCCGCGCCGCACGTCGAGGTCGAGATTGTCGAGGATGGTCTTCTCGCCGAAACTCACGGTCACGCCGGTCGCGCGGATGATGGCGTCGTCATCGTCCGGCGTGGCGCGGCCGTTGGGCGAAGGCCTATCAGAGTCCGATGGATGCATAGAAAATCGCGAACAGGCCATCCATCAGGATGACGAGGAAAATGGATTTGACGACGGATGCGGTGACGCGCAGGCCGAGGCTCTCGGCGCTGCCGCCGACCTTCATGCCCTCGGCCGAGGCGATCAGGCCGATCATCACCGCCATGAACGGCGCCTTGATGACACCGGAGAATACGGTGAACATGTCGACGGAGTACTGCACGCCCTGGCCGAAGCTGGCGAAGCTGATGCCCGAGTACATGTTCAGCGTCAGCATCGCGCCCAGCAGGCCCGCCAGATTGGCGATGAAGGCCAGAAGCGGCAGCACGATGACAAGCGCCACGAGGCGGGGAAACACCAGGACGCCGATCGGGTTCAGGCCGATAACGTGCAGCGCGTCGATCTCCTCGCGCATCTTCATCGAACCGATCTCGGCCGTGATCGCGCTGCCCGAGCGGCCGGCAATCATGATCGCGGTCAACAGCACGCCGATCTCGCGCAGGATGAGGATCGCGGCCAGATTGACGGCGTAGAGCTCGCCGCCGAAACGGCGCAGCTGGAAGGCGCCCTGCTGGGCGATGATGGCGCCGATGAGGAAGCTCATCAGGAAGATGATCGGCACGGCACGCACGCCCATCTGCTCGACCTGCGCGAAGATCGCTGCAGGGCGAATCTGGGTCTTGCCGGTCAGGCGCTGGAAACCGCCAACCATGGCGCCGCCGACGATATTGAGCGCGACGACCATCTCGTCCTTTACCGCCACCGCTCCACGCCCGGTCGTCTCAACCAGTTCGACGATCGGGCTGGTACGGCGCGTCTCGGGCTGCGGCCGCTCCCGGTCGAGCGCCTTGCGGACGACGTCGAAGAGCGGCTGGTCGCGATCGCCGACGGCCTCTAGCCGGACGTCGCGGCCGTTCGCTCCAAGGTCGCGGACGAGCTTTTCCAGAAGCAGGGCGCCGGCCGTATCGATCCGCGCGACGTCGCCGCAATCGACGACGATCTGACGGCCGAGATCGGCCGCGCCGGCCTCGGCGACGGTGTCCTCGACCGAGCCGACGGTGCGCGCCAGCCAGTCGCCCGACGCCCGCAGCACGAGCCCGCCGTCACGCTTCTCGCCTTCGAGAGCAGGCGCCACCGTGGAACGGCGGCCTCCGGCCGGACCGGAGGATGGGGCTACGGAGCCATCAAGCATCGATATGCGACTTCACTCCCTTGGAAGAACCTGCTCAAGGACCATGTCAGCGCCACAGGCGGGCACCACGCTTGACGCGGTGCCGATTCGCGGCGACGCAGAGCCGGGGCCTATCTGGCACCACCTTTAGGCGTCCAGTCACGTCTTGTCATGGAATGACCGCCGCAGCGGCGGCCGTTGAGGATGTTTTCACCATGCCGCGTCGTCTTTCAGTCACAGTCGAGCATTTCCCGCTGGCGCAGGAATTCCGGATCGCGCGCGGCGCCAAGACCGAGGCGGTGGTCGTGACGGCGCAGATCGGCGACGAGTTCGGCGAGGGACGCGGCGAATGCGTGCCCTATGCGCGCTATGGCGAGAGCATCGACAGTGTTCGCGAACAGATCGAGGAGGTGCGCGCGGCGATCGAGGCCGGCGCGTCGCGCGAACGGATCGGCGAGCTGCTCCCGGCGGGCGCCGCCCGCAACGCGGTAGACTGCGCCTTGTGGGACCTGGAAGCCAAGTCGAACAGCCGAAGCGCCGCGGCGATCATCTGCGGCAACGCCCCGCGCCCGGTGGAAACGGCCTATACGATCGGGCTCGGCGATGCCGACAGCATGGGGTCCGCCGCTCGCGGCGCCAATCGCTCGCTGTTGAAGGTGAAGGTAGGCACAGACAACGATGTCGGCCGCATCCGGGCCGTCCATGCCGCCTCGCGCCACTCGAAGCTGATCCTCGACGCCAATGAGGGCTGGAGCGCCGACAATATCCGCGAGCACATGTTGGCGGCAGCCGCCGCCAACGCCGTCCTCGTCGAGCAGCCGCTGCCGGCTGGCGACGACGCCATCCTCGCCGACATTCCGCACCCGGTGCCGATCTGCGCCGATGAATCGGTGCATACAGCAGATGATCTGGACAAGCTCGTCGGGCGCTACGACTTCGTGAACGTCAAGCTCGACAAGACCGGCGGCCTGACCGAGGGCCTGCGGCTGGTTGAGCGCGCCCACGAGATGGGGTTCGGCGTGATGATCGGCTGCATGGTGGGCACCTCGCTGGCGATGGCGCCGGCGGTGCTGCTCGCGCAGGTGGCGGAGTTCGTCGATCTCGACGGGCCGCTGCTCCTCGCCAAGGACCGCAGCGGCGGCCTCGTCTATACGGACGCGACGGTCTCGCCGCCGAGCCCGAAGCTCTGGGGCTAGGCGACCTGACTCTGCCGAAGTGATGCAACGTATTCGGCTCCGGCGCCGAAGCGGTCAGCCGGCGAGCTGAAGTTCCGGCTGCATCTGCAGGGCTTCGGTTGCGGACAGGAAGATGTCGGCGCAGGCTTCCCAGCTATAGGCGAGCGAGCGCTCCAGGGCGTCGGCCCGGTCCAGCGTCAGGGCGGCAAGGCACGCCTCGCGCAGATCGGAGGAGATGCAGCCAGCCTTCGTGTTGCCGACGACATCCAGCGGTCCGGGCTCCGGATAGGCCGCCACCGGCACGCCGCAGGCCAGCGCCTCGATGAGGACGATGCCGAACGTATCGGTGAGCGAAGGAAACACGAAGACGTCGGCCGCGGCGTAATAGCGGCTGAGCGCTTCGCCGGTCTGGCTGCCGGCGAAATGCACGTCCGGATAGCGCCGGCGCAGTTCGGGCAGCATCGGCCCGTCGCCGACGACGACCTTGGAGCCTGGGAGGTCGAGGTCGAGAAAGGTCTCGATGTTCTTTTCCGGCGCGACCCTAGAGACGGTCAGGAAGACCGGTCCCGGCAGTCCCAGATCGACCTTGGGCTGCGGCCGGAACAGGCTGCGGTCGACGCCGCGGGTCCAGGTGACCAGATTGGCGAAGCCGAGCCCCGCCAGCGTCTGGCGCATCGATTCGGTCGGCACCAGGCAGGCGGTGGCCGGCGCATGGAAACGCCGCAGCAGCGCGTAGGTCAGGTTCTCGGGGATCGGCGCGCGCTTGCTGAGATATTCCGGAAAGCGCGTGTGGAAGCTGGTGGTGAAGGGTCGGCCGGCGCGCAGGGCCGCCCGGCGCGCCGCATAGCCGATCGGGCCTTCCGTTGCGATGTGAATGGCGTCTGGCTGATAGTCACGGATGATGCGGCCGAGCGCGTCGGCCGATGCCAGCGCCAGCCGGATTTCCGGATAGGTCGGACAGGCGACGGTGCGAAAGTCGGTCGGGCCGACGATGCGCACGTCCCTGCCCCGGCCGCGAAGCTCCTGGGCAAGGCTCGATAGGGTGCGCACGACGCCGTTGACCTGCGGCTCCCAGGCGTCGGTGGCGATCAGGATGCGGGTCATGTCAGGCCGCCTCGACGCGGGCGGCGTCCGGTTCGGCGGCCTCGCGCTCGGATGCCGTCTCGGGCGCCGCAGAGCGCTCGCCGGCCAGATGCGCCCAGTGGATGAGCTCGAAGGAGCCGTCATGGCGCTCCGCCACGGCGGTGCAGCTTTCGACCCAGTCGCCGGTGTTCACATATTCGACGGCGCCGTGACGGGTCATCTGGGCATGGTGGATATGACCGCAGATGACGCCGTCGCAGCCGTGCCGGGCCGCCTCGTCGGCCAGCGCCGTCTCGAAGGCGCCGATGAAGTTGACGGCGTTCTTGACCTTCAGCTTGGCCCATTGCGAGATCGACCAATAGGGGAAGCCGAGCCGGCGGCGGACATAGTTGAAGACGACATTGATCGAGATCGCCATGTCATAGGCCCAGTCGCCGAGATAGGCGAGCAGCCGGGCGTTGCGGACCACCACGTCGAATTCGTCGCCATGCATGACCAGGAAGCGGCGGCCGTCGGCGGTGGTGTGAATATCGGTGCGCTTGACCTCGACGCCGCCGAAATGATGGCCGGGAAAATCGCGCAGGAACTCGTCGTGATTGCCGGGCACATAGACGATGCGGGCGCCCTTGCGGGCCTTGCGCAGCAGCTTCTGCACCACGTCGTTATGGGCCTGCGGCCAGTGCCAGGAGCGCTTCAGCCGCCAGCCGTCTATGATGTCGCCGACGAGATAGATCGTCTCGGCATCGTGCAGGCGCAGGAAGTCGACCAGCATCTCGGCCTGGGCCGCCTTGGAGCCCAGATGCACGTCGGACAGGAACAATGTCCGGAAATGCCGCGCCGTCGTCAGCTTGTGCATGGTCGCCATCCCGTGACTTGCCCCGGTTAAAGCCTTTGCGTTGCTCGGGAAATGCACGATTCTGATTGCAGTCGTGTGACGCTCCGGCAGCTCGCTTCCGGCGGTGGACGAACGGAGCGGTCCGGTTGCCTGCCGGGATCGATACGTTAGAAGAAGCGCGACACGTCGCCGCCGCCATCATCGCGCTGCGACGCCGGGATGGAGGAGCAGGAATGTCCGAACAGGAAACCGCCAAGAATCGGCCGAACATGGGCGATCTCGACGAACAGGCCCTCTTCTATCACCGCTATCCCAAGCCCGGAAAACTGGCGATCCAGGCGACCAAGACCCTGGGCAACCAGCGCGATCTGGCGCTGGCCTATTCGCCGGGCGTCGCCGCGCCGTGCCTTGCCATCGAGGCCGATCCGTCGCTGGCGGCCCTCTATACCAGCCGGGCCAACCTCGTCGGCGTGGTCTCCAACGGCACCGCCGTCCTCGGTCTTGGCGACATCGGCCCTCTCGCCTCCAAGCCGGTGATGGAAGGCAAGGCGGTCCTGTTCAAGAAATTCGCCGACATCGACGTCTTCGACATCGAGATCGACGCCCACGAGATCGACCATATCTGCGACGTCGTCGCGGCGATGGAGCCGACCTTCGGCGGCATCAACCTCGAGGACATCAAGGCGCCGGAATGTTTCGAGGTCGAGTCGCGGCTGCGCGAGCGCATGGCGATCCCGGTCTTCCACGACGACCAGCACGGCACCGCGATCATCGTCGCGGCGGCGATCCGCAACGGCCTGATGCTGGCAGGCAAGTCGCTGGAGAACGCCAAGATCGTCACCTCCGGCGCCGGCGCGGCGGCGATCGCCTGCCTCAATCTCCTGGTCGAGCTCGGCGCCAAGCGCGAGAACATCACCTGCACCGACATCGAGGGCGTGGTCTACGAAGGCCGCGAGAAGCGCATGGACCGCTGGATGGCGGTCTATGCCAGGAAGACCGACAAGCGGACCCTTGCCGAAGTCATCGACGGGGCCGACGTCTTTCTTGGCCTGTCGGCCGGCGGCGTCCTGAAGCCGGAGCTTCTGGAAAAGATGGCCGCCAAGCCGATGATCATGGCGCTGGCCAATCCGAAGCCGGAGATCATGCCGGACCTCGCCAAGAAAGTGCGGCCCGACGCGATGATCTGCACCGGGCGCTCGGACTTCCCGAACCAGGTCAACAACGTCCTGTGCTTCCCCTACATCTTCCGCGGCGCGCTGGACTGCGGCGCCACCGGCATCACCGAGGGCATGAAGACCGCAGCGGTCGACGCCATCGCGGCGCTGGCCCGCGAGGAGGTCTCCGAGGTCGCGGCCAAGGCCTATGGCTCGGACACGCCGGTCTTCGGGCCGGACTATCTGATCCCCGCCCCCTTCGATCCGCGGCTGATCCTGAAGATCGCCCCCGCCGTCGCCAGGGCCGCCGAGGCCGACGGCGTCGCGGCGCGGCCGATCGAGGACATGCCGGCCTATCTCGACCGGCTGAACCGCTTCGTCTTCCGCTCCGGCCTGATCATGAAGCCGATCTTCCGCATCGCGACGGATTCCGGCAAGCGGGTGATCTTCTCCGACGGCGAGGACGAGCGAGTGCTGCGCGCTGCCCAAGTGCTCCTGGAAGAGAAGATCTGCGCGCCAATCCTCATCGGCCGTCCCGGCGTCATCGCCGCCCGGCTCGAGCGCTACGGCCTGCGCATCCGGCCGAACGAGGATTTCGAGGTCATCAATCCCGAGGACGATCCGCGCTACCGCGACTATGTCGACCATTATTTCTCGAAGGTCGGCCGCAAGGGCGTCAATCCGGACACCGCCCGCACGATCGTGCGAACCAACACCACCGTGATCGGCGCCGTCGCTGTCTCGCGCGGCGAGGCAGACGCGCTGGTCTGCGGGCTGGAAGGACGCTTCCCGCACCATGTCCGCGACATCAGCCAGGTCGTCGGCGTGCGTGACGAGGCGCACAAATTCGCCGCCATGAGCCTCCTGATCTCGCAGGAGGACACCAAGTTCTTCCTCGACACCTATGTCCAGCGCGACCCGTCGGCGGAGGATCTGGTGGAGATGACGCTTCTGGCGGCGGCCGAGATGCGCCGCTTCGGCATCGAGCCGAAGGTCGCCCTCGTCTCGCACTCCAATTTCGGCTCCGACGACACCAGCGCGACCCGCAAGATGCGCGACGCCGTGAAGATGCTGAAGGCGCGGGCGCCGGAGCTGGAGGTCGACGGCGAGATGCACGGCGATTCGGCGCTGAACACGACGATGCGCGAGCGCACCATGCCGCAGTCGACGCTGAAGGGCGAAGCCAACCTCCTGGTCTTCCCGAATATCGACGCCGCCAACATCACGCTGAACGTGGTCAAGGAAATGACCGGCGCCCTGCATGTCGGGCCGATCCTGCTCGGCGTCTCGTCGCCGGCCCATGTGATGACGCCGTCGGTGACCTCGCGCGGCGTGGTCAACATGGCCGCCATCGCCACCGCCCAGGCGGTGCAGCTCAGCGACTGATCAGACGCGCCCGGCGAAGTATTGCCGGGCGCTCGCTTAACCGAGGCGGGCGAGCGTGCGCTGCCGGCCGATGAGCGGCAGCAGGGCGGCGAGTTCCGGCCCGTGGTCGCGGCCGGTCAACGCCAGGCGCAGCGGCATGAACAGCGCCTTGCCCTTGCGCCCGGTCGCTTGCTTCAGGACGCCGGTCCATTCGCGCCAGGTCTCTGGGCCGAACGCGCCCTCCGGCAGGCTGTCGCGCGCCGCCGTCACGAACTGCCGGTCTTCCTCGGACAGCGCCGGGGTCCGGTCGAAATCGCCGAAGGCCACCTCGACCCATTCCGCCGCATCGGCGACGCGGGCGCAGTTGGCTCGCACGGTCTGCCAGAACGCCTCGGCATCCGTTGCCGGCACCCCCATAGTCGCGAGCCGATCTGCGACATCGGCGTAGGGCATGGCGTGGACGAGGTCGGCGTTGAGGCGATCTAGCTCGGACGGATCGAATTTCGACGCCGATTGCGAGCTGCCCTCGAACTGCATCCGTTCGGCCAGCGCCGCCAGATCCGGCATGGCGTCGATGGCACCCGGCAGGCCGACCAGCACCGCGAGGGACGCCACGGCCATGGGCTCGAGACCGGCTTCGCGCAGCGAGACCAGCGACAGCGCGCCGGAGCGCTTCGACAGCCCCTCGCCCGAAACCGTCGTCAGCAGATTGTGGTGACCGAAGACCGGCGGCGTCAGGCTCAGCGCCGCGAAGATGGCGATCTGGACGCCGGTATTGGTGACGTGATCGTCGCCCCGGATGACATGGGTCACGCCAACATCGCCGTCATCGACGATGGACGGCAGGGTGTAGAGATAGCTGCCGTCGCCGCGTATGAGCACCGGGTCCGACAGCGAGGCGAGATCGACAGTCTGGGGACCACGCACGAGATCGTCCCAATGAATCTCGGTGCGCTGCGGCCGCAAGGGATCGTCGGCGTAGTTCGGCAGCAGGAACCGCCAATGCGGCCTGCGCCCCTCGGCTTCCAGTGCCAGCCGCTCGTCGTCGGTCAGGCGCAACGCCTCGCGGCCATAGACCGGCGGCAGGTTGCGCGCGGCCAGCCGCTTGCGCTTGCGCTCGAGTTCGTCCGGCGTCTCGTAGCAGGGATAGAGCAGGCCCGCCGCCTTCAGCCGCGCCGCGGCGGTATCGTAAAGCGGCAGGCGTTCGGACTGGCGGATGACGCGATCGGGCGCGACGCCGATCCAGGTGAGATCGGCGGCGATCTGGTCGGCGAATTCGGTGCGCGAACGCTCCTTGTCGGTGTCGTCGAAGCGCAGCACGAAGCGGCCGCCCTGCCGCTGCGCGAACAGCCAGTTGAACAGCGCGGTGCGCAGATTGCCGATATGCAGATGCCCGGTGGGCGACGGCGCGAAGCGAACGGTGACGGTCATGGCCCCGACCTAGCGAACGCCGCGGCGAGTAGCAATCGGCACCGGATGCCGTGCTCTCGTCAGGTCTCGTGCGGCCGCGGATCGATGCGGTCGACGGTGCGATCTGCCCCCGGTGCCAACGTGACCGCGGCGCCGTCTGGTTTTTGCACCAGACGGCCGACAAGCAACGCCATGGCGATGGTCATCACCAGACAATAGAGCCCCATGGCGTCGATCTGCAGCGGGTACGGCACGCCCCAATCGATGAGGATGCCGGTGACACCCGGCCCGAGAGCCGAGGCCAGCACCATCAGAGCGACGGTCAGGGAGCGGATCGCGCCAAGATGCTTGACGCCGTACAGCTCTGGCCAGAGGGCGCCGAGCAGCGTCGAGGAAAAGCCGTTCGATACGCCAAGACAGATCATGAAGACGAAGATTGCCGCTTCGGCGGTGAGATGCGCCGCGACGAAACAGGCGATCGTCAACGGGATCAGGAAATAGGGCAACAGCTTCAGGGCGCTGTAGCGATCGACCATCCAGCCGCAGACCAGCGCGAAAACAACGGTGACCGCCGACATCACCGCGAAGCCGGCGGCGAAGACCTCCAGGGACCAGCCACGCAGCTCGGTCAGATACACCTGATGGAAGAACAGGGTCGTGCCGATGAAGGGCGGCGCCAGCACGCTCATCGAGACGAGGTAGAAGCGGGGACTGCGCAGGACCTCGGCCATGGTCCAGTCTGCGACCTTCGGAATCGGCGTTCCCGGCGGCTCGGACTGAGGATCGCGCTCGCGATGGACCAGCGCGACGATCGTCGGCAGCGCCACGAGGATCAGCACCACCGCGCTCGCCACCCAGGTGCCGCGCCAACCGAAGGCGCCGGCGGCCAGGACGAAGACCAGCGGCAACAGTCCGGTGCCGACATGGTGCCCCAGCGAGACAAGGGCCATGGCGCGACCGCGATTGGCCGCAAACCAGCGCCCCGTCGTGGTCATGGAGATCTCGGTCATCATGCCCTGGCCGAACAGGCGCAGGAGATAGATGGCGAGAATCAGGAGCGGCACCGAGCTCGACACCGCCATGGCCAGCGTTGCGATGGCGAGGCAGACGACGGTGACCGCCGAAACCCGCCAGGCCGGATAGCGGTCGAGTGTCCAGCCGAGAAAGGGCAGCGTCGCGGCGCTGGCGAGGGTCGCCAGCATGTAGATCATCCCGAACTCGCCGTTGGACAGGTCGTAGTCGCGGCGGATGTCGCCGTTCGACAGAGACACGAAAAAGGTCTGGCCGAAGGATGAGAAAAAACACAGCAGGAAGCCGCCGCCGAGCCAGCGGCCATTCGAGCCGATGAAGGTCAAAAACTGCATGGGGCTCCGGGCCGAGCATGACGGCGCCTGACGCGCCCGCGAAAGCGGCGCGGCGAGAAAAGACATGCCTGCCTTAGCATTTGTCAGGCCGCACGCGCCAGAGTGCCCCTGCCGCGACATCGCAGAGCGTCACGCAGGTATGCCCCCACGCGTCAAACCGCGACGCGGATGGGCATGCCCGTCGCCAGCAACCAGCCGAACAGCAGCAGGCCGGCGATCAGGAAGACCCCACCGAGCACGAGCTGGCGCGCGGCATAGCGGCGCTCGGGCTCGAGCTCGGCGCCGAAGGCACCGGCCCGCAAGACCTGGAAATAGTCACCGAACTGGAAGCTCGCACGGTGCCCCTTCGCCTTCCAGATGCGGCGCATGACGAGGAAATACCGCAGCATGAACAGCGCCCCGACGGCAACGCCGACGGTGGCGAGCGTATCGGACGGTGGAATCTCCATCGGGTCGTCTCCTTGCATGTCGGCCGGCGAAGCGGTCTTCAGCTGCGGCCGGTGCGCGATGGTGGGGCTCACGTATCCAGTCTGAGGCCCGGCGTGGTCGGTGGCCGGCGCAGCGCGGTCCGGATCAGCCTCTCGGCGATTGCTTCTACCATTGCCCGGTCGAATCCGGCCGCTGCGACCGCGTCGACATCGCCGTCGCAGGCAACAAGCCGCTCCGCGACCGTCTCGGCGTCGTCCGCGCCGGCGTCGTCTGTCGACACTGCCGACGGCGAGGCAACCGGCCATTCGGGAATCGCCATCGCATCCGCGCCAAGACTATCGGCAGGACGATGGCCGCGGCGCCATCGCGCGAGGTCGGCGAGATCACTGCGCGAGAGAGCGGCGATCGGGTTCAATCCGGCGGCCAGAACGCCATCGGCCTCGCCGGTGCCGAGCCGAAGGGCCGTCCGGCTTGTCGCCCCGAGCAAAGCCGCGCCGGTGCGCTCCGCCATGGCGACAAGCAGAGCCCCACGCATCTGCGCGCGCGCCGCGCTCGACGCTGCGACGACAGAGACGTCGCCGGCAGCCATCGCCGTGAGGACAGGCCCCACCGGCGCGATGTGGCACGCAACCCCGAGCGCGGCAACGTTGGCCACAACCGCGTCCGTATCGGCGGCGTCGCTGTCCGCGTCCGGCGTCAGCAGGCCCTGCACGCGCGACGGTCCCAGCGCGTCCACGGCCATGGCGGCGACAATCACCGTCTCGGCGTCGCCATGCAGTCCGAGCGCGACCGTCTCTGCGCCCAGCGCCTCGGCATGGGCGCGAATGGCGCTGACGCAGGCGCGCCAGATTGCTTCCTGTGGTCGCGGCAGATCGACCACGTCGCAGGTCTCACAGCGCCAGCCCGCCTCGGTCCGCTGCCAGTCGGAGAGGAAGAGCCCGGCCTCGAATTGCGGACATTGCAGCGCCAGCGTCCGGTCAGCCTGAAAGGCGAAGGCGCCGCCATCCATGGAGCCGTCGCCCTGCCCGCCGACACCATTGACGAACACCAGCGGCAGATCGGTCTCGATCACCTGCCGCAGCACCGCCTGGTGGCGCCGGTCGATCCCGTCGCGGCGGAATGGCATGGCGCTGGGCGCCAGCAACATCTCGGCGCCGGATTCGGCCAGGGTCTCGCAGACGTCGAGATCGCCCCAGAGATCGTCGCCGATGGGGATGCCGAGGCGCAGCCCGCGAAACGCCACCGGGCCGGGCATCGGTCCGGCCCGGTAGGCAGACGGCGCCTCGAAGCTGCGGGCGAGCGGCACGTCGACCCGGTCGCGCCAGGTCAGGATGCGCCCGGCATCGAGAACCGCGACGGAGTCGTACAGTCCGTCATCGGTGCGGCGCGGGCAGCCGATCACAAGGCCGGGCCCGCCAGCGCCGGTGTCGTTCGCCAATTGGTCGACGGCGTCCATGCAGGCTGTCACGACGGTGGCGCCGAGGGGAATGTCCTGATGCGGAGAGCCGGCCAGGAAGCCTGCGGGAAAGACGACGAGCTGGGCCCCGGCACGGGCCGCCTCGCCGCGGACTGCCTGTGCCTTCGCAAGATTACCCGCGATGTCGCCAGGGACCGGCGCGATCTGGGCAATGGCGAGCCGCAGCCGTCCGTTGAGAGTGTCGTCGTCCGGCATCGTCAGCCTGTTCCTGTTGTCGCCGCGCTTCGCCTTGCGGGATGGCGTTGCCGCCCCTTAACAAGGCGGCCGGCCGCATGCGAGCCCAGCGGGCATGCGAGCGCTCCGGGCCTTTCCTGAAGCGATGCGGACCGCCCTGCTGCGACACCGTGGGATGCGAGAACGCACGAAGCCACTTTTTTGCGCCTCAAAACTCTGCAACAAGCGCCGCCAGACTGGAACGCGGCGAGACGGTCGGCGGCTGCACGCCGTTTTCGCCGCGATGTTCGGAGCCCACGTGTACGAAATCCTGCGCCTCATTTCCGAATTCGGACCGATCATCGTCCTTGCCGGGACGTTCTTCGAAGGCGAGGTTTTTGCGATCATCGGCGGGTTTCTGGCTTATCGCGGCACCTATCCCTTCCAGATGATGATCGCGCTGGCCTTCGTCGGCTCCTTCATCGGCGACTTCGCCGTGTTCCTCTTCGCACGCTATTCGTCGAATCACCGCTGGGTGGCGCGCTGGCGCAGCCGCAAGAAATTCGCCAAGGCGCTGCAGCTGGTCGAGCGCTACCAGGCGTTCTTCGTCATCGTGAACCGCTACATCTACGGCCTGCGCATGCCGGGGCTGATCGCACTTGGCCTGTCGCGCATCTCGATCGCCCGCTTCGCGATCCTCAATCTGATCGGCGCGGCGCTCTGGGCCGGCATCTTCACCAGCGTCGGCTACGTCTTCGGCTACTCCATCGGCTCGGTCTTCGCGCGGCTGGAAGTCATGGAGCGCGGTCTCGGTATCACGCTGGCGGTCATCGCCATCGCACTGACCCTGTGGTTCGCCTGGCGGCAATGGGGACCGGCCCTCATCAGCCGGGTGCGCAATGGCCGCGGCCCGGACGACGACCAGCGCCGGCTGCCCTCCAAGCTCGCCCGGATCAAATCCCGATCGCAGCCTCTCCGCGGTCCAGGATCAGAGGAATGATCAGGTCCTCCTCGTCGGCGAGATGCCGCACGAGGCGGTCGAGCAGCCGGCCGCTCGCCTCGGCATAGGCGTCGCCCGCATAGCGCGCTGCATCCGGCGGCACCGCCCCGCCGCCCGTCTCCTCGACCAGGAACCGGTTCGCCGTTTCGGCCACCGCCATCAGGTCCACGTGGATCACCTCGTGGTCGTTCTCCAGAAGCTCGAAGCCCGGGGCCAGACGGGATTCGGCGCGCACGAAGACCGGAAAATAATGGTGGTCCTCGATCTGGTGATGCTCTTCGAGCTGGGTCAGGAAGAATTGCAGCCGCGGCGCGAACCAGCGGCGGAACGGATCCAGCGCCACTTCACCCTCGCGGTGCTGCGACAGCGCCTCCTGCATCGCCGCGCCCAGTTCGCAGAACATGTCATGCCGTTGCAGCCAGAACCGGGCCGTCGCGCCGAGATTGGCATGATCGGTCCATGTCTCCCGCGGGTATTTCCGCAGGAGGTCGGTCAGATCGGCCGGCAGGCCGGTGCGGGTGTCGAGGTCGAAACTCTGCTTCATCGATGCTGAACCTGCGTGCTCATTCCCATGTCCGCCGTCAGCGGAACGCAAAGGCGTCCATGGACAGGACGCCGAAATCGCGGCTGGCATGCAGCCGTTCGCCCTTTGCGCCCGGCCCCGCCGCCCCCAGCGCCACATGCAGCGGCATGAGATGTTCGTCGGTCGGATGGTTCTTCTCGGCGAAGGGCGCCTGCCGGCGATAGTCGGCCAGCGCCGCGCGGTCGCCGGCAACGAGCCGGTCGCCCATCCAGTCGACGAATTGCGTCACCCAGTCGGGCGTCGCATCGATCCTTATGCCCTGCCTGATCCGGTCAAAGGCTTCCGGCAGATTGTGGGTGAAGGACCCCGAGCCGATCACCAGCACGTCTTCCCCCCGCAGATCCGAGAGCGCCGCGCCGAGGCCCAGATGATAGGCGGCGTCGCGCGTCGGATCGATCGACACCTGCACAACGGGGATGTCGGCGTCCGGATAGGCCAGCAGGAGCGACACCCAGGTGCCGTGGTCGAAGCCACGCCCGGCGACGGCTTCTGCCACGAACCCCGCATCACCAAGTCGGGCGACGATCTCCTGCGCCAGTTCGGGATCGCCCGGTGCCGGATAGCGCATCTGGAACAGCCGCGGGTCGAAATTGCCGAAATCGTGGATCGTCTCCGGCGCCGCATCACAGGTGACGCCGACACGGCCTTCACGCTCGAAATGCGCGCTGGCGACGACGATCGCGCGCGGCACCGGCAGATCGGTGGCGAGCTTCCGCAGGAAGGCGGCGGCCTGCGTATCGGCGACGGCGGTATCGGGCGCGCCGTGGGAAAGGAAGAGCGTCGGCATCGCGGACATGGCGGGAACTCCGTTCGTGCCCCCAGCCTAACCCGTCATCGGCGCGGCGGCAGGTCCGCAAATCCCGACAGACCGTCCACCCCCCACTCCCCAAACGAAAACCGGGCGCATCGCTGCGCCCGGTTCCCATCATGTCCTGTGCGCCCGCCGTTGCGGGACGGCGCGAGGGGCTCGAACCTCAGCCGGCGGCGACCTTGCGGGCAGCGTCCTCGGCATGGTCCTTCTTCACCAGTTCGGCGACGAGGAAGGCCAGTTCCAGCGCCTGGTTGGCGTTGAGGCGCGGATCGCAATGGGTGTGGTAGCGATCCGACAGATCCTCGGCCAAGACCGGGCGCGCTCCGCCGGTGCACTCGGTCACGTCCTTGCCGGTCATCTCGATATGGATGCCGCCGGCATGGGTGCCTTCCGCCCGGTGGACGTCGAAGAAGGTCTGCACCTCCGACAGGATCCGGTCGAAGGGCCGGGTCTTGTAGTCGTTCAGCGTGATCGTGTTGCCATGCATCGGATCGCAGGACCACACGACCTTGCGCCCTTCCCGCTCGACGGCGCGGACGAGCTTGGGCAGATGCGCCTCGACCTTCTCGTGGCCGAAGCGGGTGATCAGCGTGAGCCGGCCGGCCTTGTTGTCCGGGTTCAGCTTGTCGATCAGGCGCAGCAGCGCATCCGGCTCCATGGACGGGCCGCATTTGAGACCGATCGGGTTCTTGATACCGCGGCAGAACTCGACATGGGCATGGTCTTCCTGCCGGGTGCGATCGCCGATCCAGATCATGTGGCCCGAGGTCGCGTACCAGTCGCCGGAGGTCGAATCGACCCGGGTCATGGCCTCTTCATAGCCAAGCAGCAGCGCTTCATGGCTGGTGAAGAAATCCGTCTCGCGCAGCGAGGGATGGCTCTCCGCGTCGATGCCGATCGCCCGCATGAAGTTCATGGTCTCGGAAATGCGGTCGGCCAGCGCCCGGTAGCGCTCCGCCTCGGGGCTGCCGCCGACGAAGCCGAGCATCCACTGATGGACGTTGTCGAGATTGGCGTAGCCACCCTGCGCGAAGGCACGCAGCAGGTTCAGCGTCGCCGCCGACTGCCGGTAGGCCATCTCCTGGCGCTCCGGGTTCGGGATGCGCGAGGCCTCGTCGAACTCGATGCCATTGATGATGTCGCCGCGATAGGACGGCAGCGTCTTGCCGTCGCGGGTCTCGTTGTTGGACGAGCGCGGCTTGGCGAACTGACCGGCGATGCGGCCGACCTTCACCACCGGCTGCGAGGCCGCGAAGGTCAGGACGACGGCCATCTGCAGGAAAGCGCGGAAGAAGTCGCGGATGTTGTCCGCACCATGCTCGGCGAAGCTCTCGGCGCAGTCGCCGCCCTGCAGCAGGAATCCGCGGCCTTCTGCGACTTCGGCCAGCGAACGGGTCAGCTTGCGCGCCTCACCCGCAAAAACGAGCGGCGGATAGGTCGCCAGACGCTTCTCGGTGTCGGCGAGCGCCGCCGGATCCGGATAGTCCGGTACCTGCTCGATCGGCATGTTGCGCCAGCTCGACGGGGTCCAGTCCTTCGCCATCACATCACTCCTGACCGGTGCGCGCCGGCCGTTCTTCTCGTTGTTCGCTTTGCGAAATTGCGGCCGTGGACGTCACGATCTGACAATCCGCTCCGGCCGGGGCCGCGTTTAAGCATGTCCGGCCGAAATTGTCATCCTTCTCGGGTTCCGCGACGTCAGATGGCCGGATCCGGATCGATCAGCCGGGCCCCACGTGCTGCGACCAGCCGGTCAAAGAGCTCGGGTTCCCCGGGCTCCAGCGTCACTGGACGCGGATAGCGCGGGGCGGCGCGGTCGCGCAGCACCCGGGTCTCGAAGCCTTCGGTCTCGTCGACGAAACGGCGCAAGCCGTCGTCGCCATAAAGGGTCCGAAACCCCTGCATCACCGCATCGAGATAGCTCTGCAGGATCGCGGCCTGCAGATCGCCGGCATCGGCCGCGCCGCGATGCGCCTCGTAGATATAGATCGGGATGTCGGCGACGGGCGGCCCGTCCACCGTCAGCCGCGACAGATCGACGATCCGGCGGGCATAGCCGGCCTCGCGCTCGTCCACCGACGGCAGATGGTCGGCGAGATCGTAGACGACGACGCCGTCGATGGCTTGGGTGTCGTTCGGCTTGACCGACAGGAGCGCCATCTCGGCGGCGGCGTCACGCGGCAGCCAGAACCGCTGCCAGCCGGCTACGCTGGCCCGGCGAATGCCGAGGAACTTGGTGCGCAGCGTCCGCCGGTTGACCAGCGAGCCATAGCCGAAATAGGCGACGACCCGCCCTTCGGCGGCCAGCCGCGGCAGGTCCGGGTGATCGTCGTGAATATCCATGGCGCGGCTCTAACGGAATGGGCGCGCAGATCAAGAGTGGCAGCGCCCTCGTCGCGGCGGCGTAACCGACTGCACGGTGTGTCCCCTCGCGATTTAGCCGTTGACGTAAACGGAAGACTCGACACATTGGCGGCATGAATATCGACGCGACTGCTCCCGCCACTGCCCGCCCCCTTGCCGGGCGCGACCTCACCCTGACGACGGCCGATGGCGTGTCGCTGCCGGCGACGCTGTTTCGCGCCGAGCGGGCCGGCGACGGGCCGGCTGTGCTGATTTCGGCAGCTGCGGCGGTCGAGCGCCGCTTCTATCGCGGCTTCGCCCAGCATCTGGTTGACCAGGGCGCTCGCGCCGTTCTCACCTATAATTATCGCGGCATCGGCGCTTCGGCCCGCGATCGGCGCGCCGGCGAATATCGCATGCAGCATTGGGGCACGCAGGACTTTCCGGCCGCCCTCGCCGCGCTTGAAGCGGCCGCAGGTGAAGGGCCGGTCGTCGGCATCGGCCATTCCTTCGGCGGGCTCGCCATCGGCCTCAGCGGCCTGTCGGCGCGGTTCGAGCGCTACGTGATGGTCGCCTCGCTCAACGGCTGGTACGGGCGCACCCGCGAGCCCCTGTCGGTGTTCGCCCGGATGAACCTTCTGGGCGTGCCGATGTCGCGGCTGACCGGTCGCATTCCCGGTTCGATCGGCTTCGGCACGGCGCTGGCCGGCCCGGTCTTTCGCGACTGGGCGCGCTGGTGCCGCCGGGGCGACTTCTTCTTCGGTGATCCGGCCGTGCCGGAAGCCGCGCGCTTCGCCGATGTCCGGCTGCCATTGCTGTCTGTGGGGATCGAGGACGATCCGTGGGGAACGCCAGCGGCCGTCGGGGCGCTGCTTCAGCGCTTCGAGAATGCCGAGCTGTCGGAGATCTGGCTGTCGCCGCGCGACGCCGGTGGCCCGATCGGCCACAACGGCTTCTTCCGGCGCGACATGCAGACGAGCCTCTGGCCGGCCGTGACCGACTACCTCATGACCGGCGTGGAGCCGGTCCGGCCCCCCTCGCCGGCCTGAGGGTCTTGCTTCAGCCGGTGATCTTCTCGCCGCCGCGGACCCGGTAGCTCGGCTCGTACATGGTCACCAGTTCCTCGGCGGCCGTCGGATGCACCGCCATGGTCGCGTCGAACTGGTCCTTGGTCACGCCTGCCTTTAGCGCGATGCCGAGCGCCTGGCTGAGTTCGCCGGCATCGGCGCCGAGAATGTGGGCACCGACGACCTTGCGGGACGCCGCGTCGACGATCAGCTTCATCATCATCTTGCCGCTGCGCCCCGACAGCGTGTTCTTCATCGGGCGGAACGAGGTCCGGTAGATCTCGATCTCGTCGTAGGTCTTGCAGGCCTCGGCCTCGGTGATCCCGACCGTGCCGATCTCGGGCTGCGAGAACACCGCCGTCGGGATCGTCGCATAGTCCGGCTTCGTGGGATTGTTCCGGAACGCCGTCTCGACGAAGCACATGGCCTCGTGGATCGCTACCGGGGTCAGCTGCACCCGGTGGGTGACGTCGCCCAGGGCCCAGATGTTCTCGACGCTGGTGCGCGAATAATCGTCGACGACGATGCCGCCGCGGGAATCGAGCTCGATGCCGGCCGCCTCGCAGCCGAGATTCTCGGTGTTCGCCTTGCGCCCGATGGCCAGCATGACCTGATCGACCGCTCGCACCTCGCCACTGTCGCAGCGCGCCTCCATGCGGCCGTCGTCGAGCTGCTTCACCTCCACGAGGGTATCCTGGCAGATGACGTTGAGCCCCTTGTCGACCATCGCCTGGTGCAGCTCGTGGCGCAGATCGTCGTCGAAGCCGTTGAGGATTTCCTTCCCGCGATAGACCAGCGTCGTCTCGACATCGAGTCCGTGGAAGATGTTGGCGAATTCCACCGCGATATAGCCGCCGCCCAGGATCAGGATCGACTTCGGCAGCTCCGTCAGATGGAAGGCTTCCTCGGAGGTGATGCAGTGCTCGGCGCCGGGGAGGCCCGGATGAGGGTTCGGCCGGCCGCCCACGGCGACGAGGATCTGGTCGGCGGTGACGACGCGATCGTCGGCCAGAAGCCGGATCTCGTGCTGGCCCTCAAGCACGGCGCGACTGTTGAAGATCTCCGCCCCGGTCTTGGCGACATTGGCCGCATAGAGGCTTTCCAGCCGCTCGATCTCGCGATCCTTGTTGGCCATCAGGGTCGGCCAGTCGAAGGAGCGTTCGCCGAAGGACCAGCCATAGCCGGCGGCATCCTCGTGGGCCTCGGAAAATTGCGAGGCATAGACGAACAGCTTTTTCGGCACGCAGCCGCGGATCACGCAGGTGCCGCCGAAGCGGTATTCTTCGGCGATCGCGACGCGCTTGCCGAGCATCGCCGCCCGCCGCGCTGCGCGGACACCGCCGGAACCGCCGCCAATCACGAAGAGATCGTAGTCGTAGCTGCTGCCGCTCACGCTGGCGCTCCCAATCCTGTCGCCGCCCCTGCGCCGTCCTCGGCACGGCCGGACGCGCGGCGCATCGTCGTCTGTCGCCACCGATCACGGAGGCCACCGCATCACCTACCGTCGGCCGAGACCGCCCGGCAGGACAGGCAGCCGCTTGCGGCCGCCCGTCGAACGCCCCTACTGAGCGGCGTCGGCCGGCGTCATGGGCTCGATCGGAGCCTGCGCCTCGCCGGTCAGCGGCGCATCGCCGGCCGTACCGTAAAGTTCGTTCATGCCCTGGAAAGCACTCTGGCGCAGATCACGGACGATGCCGTTGCTCCAGACCTGGGCGGCGGCCATCATCTCGCGGGTTGCGAGCGGCCCCTGCGCCAGGAGTTTCTTGCCGGCTTCGGTCTCGTAGAATTCCGCAATGGCCCGCAGCTCTTCCTCGGTGAACAGCTTGGCGTAGACGCGGGCAACCTCGGCTTCCAACGCAGACCGGCGCGAGGCGAGCGCCAGCGCCCGCTCGTCCACCATCTCGGAAATCTGCACTTCCATGTCCGGGTTGTTCGGGATCAGTTCCGACTTCGTCTGCGTTGCCGCATTCATCAGGATGTTGTCGAACTGGTCCGTCGCGTCGATGGCCGTGATGGCGTCGCGCGCTGCGGCCAGGTGGGAATCGCTGAATTCCTGGGCGAAGGCATTGGCCGGCAGCACCAGAAGCAGCGTGGCGACGGCGGCCATGCGGCCCCGGCGTATCACTCGATGAAACATCGTCAACGTCTGTCTCCGTTCGGTTCGGTCCGACGCTCGGTCGGCATTTGGCGCTTGAGTATTGGAACTGGCGGCATGCTGGCAAGGGAAAGCGGATCGCATCCGCCGGGGTTGTCCGCAGTTGATCAGGATTCCAGCGTCTCCAGACCGTTTTCTCCGGCGAGGATCACTGTGTCCGTCATGCCGAGGAACAGCCCGTGCTCGACCACACCGGGGACCGCGAACAGCGCCTGCGACAAGGCTTCTGGATCGCCAATGCGGCCAAAAGATGCGTCGAGAATCAGGTGTCCGTTATCGGTGATGAAGGGCTCGTCGCCGCTGCGACGCAGGATCATGTCGCCTTCGAGCCCGAGCCGGGCCGCCGCTTTGCGGATGGCCAGATAGGTGGCAATCATGCCGAAGCCGTTGATCTCGATCGGCAGCGGAAAGGCGCCGAGCGTCTCGACCTTCTTGGAGGTGTCGGCGATCACCAGGAAGCGCTCGGATGCCGCGGCAACGATTTTCTCACGCAGGAGCGCCCCGCCACCGCCCTTGATCAGACGCAGCGAACCGTCGATCTCGTCGGCGCCGTCGATGGTGAGATCGAGCTCCGGCACGGTCTCCAGCGTCTCGGTCGGCACGCCCAGCTCGGCGCAGAGTGCCTCGGTCCGGTTCGAGGTCGTCACCCCGACGATCTTCATGCCGTCGCGAACCCGCTCGGCGAGCACCCGCACGAAGGCTTCGGCGGTCGAGCCGGTGCCGATACCGAGGCGCATGCCGTCCTCGACATGGGCCAGCGCGGCCTCGCCGGCCATGGTCTTCAGTGTCGCCGAATCCGTCATGGGCGTTCAGTCCTCCCGTTGCGCCTTCGAAGCGTCTAGACGGTCCGGCCGGGACTGTCGATGTCACGCCCCGGCCGCCTCCCCGCCAGGCTTGACCTTGCGGACGCGGATTGCGAAGCAAACGCCGATCCGCGGCGTCAGCGCCGGTTCCCGTCACCCGCAAGGACAGATCATGACCGGCATCGCCGTCTTCGACCTCGACGGCACGCTCGTCGACACCGCGCCCGATCTCGCCGCGAGCCTCAACCATTGCCTCGCCGCCGCGGACATGGCGCCGATGCCGCTCGATGTCGTGCGCCCGCATGCTGGCCATGGCGCCAAGGTGATGCTGCGCGAGGCCTATCGCCGCGACGGCCGCGACCTCGACGACGCTGAGATGCGCGATCAGGTGACCCGCTTCATCGCCTATTATCAGGACCATATCGCCGACCAGTCGCGGTTGTTTCCGGGCGTCCTCGAATCGATGGACCGGCTGGAAGCCGCCGGCATGCGGCTGGCGGTGTGCACCAACAAATACGAGCGACTGGCCGGACTGCTTCTGGACGCGCTGGCCGTCGCCGATCGCTTCGCCGCGATCTGCGGCGCCGATACGTTTGCCCGGCGCAAGCCCGACCCGTTGCACCTCCACGAGACGATCGCGCTGGCCGGCGGGCGGTCCGAGCTGTCGGTGATGGTCGGCGACACGGTGACCGACATCGACACCGCCGTCGCGGCGGGCGTTCCCTCGGTGCTGGTGGATTTCGGCTATGCGCCGGACGCGGCGGCAAGAGCGCGCGCCAGCGCCGTCATCGAGGATTATGCCAGCCTCGATATCGGCCTCGTGGAACGTCTCGTCGCCGATATGGGCGAAGTGACGCGAACGAAGCCGTGAATGGCGGTTGACGCCGGCCACGAAGCGGCACTATATCGCGGCGTCCCCGACGCGGCTGACCGCGCCGGCTGGGGCGCGTAGCTCAGCGGGAGAGCACCTCGTTCACACCGAGGGGGTCACAGGTTCAATCCCTGTCGCGCCCACCATCCTTTGCGGTGACCTGACCACAGTTCGATGAACGCCGCCTTCGGCGTGCGCGTGACTCCGCGATGGGTACTTTCGGTCGCAACGCGATCGGGTTCCGACGGCGAGACGCCGTTCGGTCTGCACGACTTGCCGCGATGGATACGGCGACGCTCGTTCTGGCCGGGCGGTCAGCACTGTCTTCCAGACACCCGAAGCCCTTATGTGGAGGGCCGACAAACCCTCCATACGGAAGCCCTAGACCACGGGCCGCCGCATCAATGCCGAAAGGTGTGCGGATGACACGGTGCCGACAGGAGATATCCCTATTTCATCAACCCCGGCAGGATCAGCGAGATCTGCGGCACAAAGGTCACCAGCAACAGTGCGAGGACAAGCGGAATATAGAATGGCACGATCGCCACCAGCGCCTTGTTCACGGGAACATTCGCGACTTTCGCCACGGCGAACATCAGCATCCCGACGGGCGGCGTCAGGAGACCGAGCATCAAGTTGAGAACCATGATAATCCCGAAATGCACCGGGTCCACGCCGACGGCGACTGCGAGCGGTAGGAGCATGGGCGTGAAGATCGTGATCGCCGCGTTTGTTTCCATGAACAGCCCGATGACCAAGAGAAACAAGTTGATGATCAGAAGCAGTTGCACCGCATTCAGATCGAGATCGTCGACGACGCCGACCATCTGCTGAGGGATCTGGGTGAAAACCAGGAGCCAGCCATACAGCGATGCTGCAGCAACGATGAACAGGATGATCGCGCTTTCGCGCATGGTCTCCCGGACGATCCGGATAAGCTGAGCGGTGGAAATTTCGCGATAGAACAGCATCGCGATCATCAGCGCGTAGACGGCGGCGATGGCTGCGGCCTCGGTCGGCGTGAAGACCCCGGACCACATCCCGCCGATGATGATGGCGGGCGTTATCAGCGGCGGAATAGCGATGAGAAAGCTGGAAAGAAGCAGGGAGAAACCCTCCCATTTCTCCGTCGGCAAATTGCGGCGCCGGGCAAGAACCGCCACGACCACCATCATGAGCGCGCCCATGAGCAGACCCGGCAGTATCCCGGCGATGAGCAACGCGGTTGCGGAGACATTCGCCATGACCGCGTAGATGATCAGGGGAATAGACGGCGGAATGATCGGTCCAATGGCGGCCGATGCGGCGGTGACGCCGACGGAGAAGTCGTCGGGATAGCCGGCCTTGCGCATGGCCTGAATTTCGATCTGTCCGATCCCCATGGCATCGGCGACCGCCGAGCCGGACATGCCCGAGAAGATGATCGAGGCGGCGATATTCACTTGTCCCAGGCCGCCCCTCATGTGGCCGACGAGACGACGCGCGAAATCATAGATTCGATCGGTGATGCCGCCGGTGTTCATGATCTTTCCGGCGAGAATGAAGAATGGGATGGCCAGCAACGGAAAGCTGTTGACGCCGTAGACCATCCGCTGAGCAATGATCGTGTAGGGAATGGCGTCAAAACCGCGTTCGAAACCGGTGACGATCAGCGAGGTGAGCCCGAGCGCGAAGGCCGCGGGGATGCCGACGACGAACAGCAGTACGAGAATGCCGAGAAATAGCGAGAGGATCATACGGCGGTTTCCTTGTGCCAGCCCGCCATCGTCATGATCTGACTGTAGATATCGAGAACGAGAACCAGGGTCATCGCCGTGACCGCCGAGCCGACGGCGACGTAGACATAGCCAGTTCGGAACCAGGCCATGCTCGCCGTGAAGGTCGTCCAAGTGGCGTTTGCCAGCAGGTAGCACCCGTAAGCCACGGCAACCAGAAACCACGCCATCAACAGATTGCCGACGATACCCACGATGGCCTGAGTTCGCCCACCGACGACGGTGTCGATCATTTCGACCCGGATGTGCTCTCGAAGGATGAGGACGACAACGCTGCCGAAGAACGTGGTCAGCACGCACATCAATCGTGCGAGTTCCTCGGTCCACATCAAAGGTGCGTTCAACACATAACGGAAAAACACCTGAAGAATTGACGACCCCAGCATCAAGACGAAAGCGGCGACGGCCAACGTCTCGAATATCTGGAGAAGCGCGCGACGTATTCTCGCTACAGCCAGCATGAACCCCTACGACCCCGTATTCCTTGTGCGGAAACACGCAGTGCGTGACGGCATGTGCCGCCGCGCACTGCTATCTGCCCGGTCTATTCCAGGTATTTCGAGACTGCCTCGAGCACACCCGGAGCCCACCCTTCGGCCAATTCGTCGATTGCAGGACGCGCGGCGGCGATGAACGGCGCACGATCGACCTCTACGAGTTCCATCCCTTGCTCGTCCTTGAGAGCAGTACAGGTGCGATCGATCTGCTCCTTGGTGACCTGGTCGCCATGGTCGGCGGCTTCGATCGCAGCCTGCACCACGATGTCGCGCAGCTCCGGCGTCAGGCTTTCCAGAAAGCCGGCGCTGATCGACCAGTGCCAAACTGCTGGCACATGCGCCGTGAACATGAGATGGGACTGCACTTCGTACAGCTTGGCCTGGTTGATGTTGAAACAGGGGTTTTCCTGCCCCTCGACCACACCCATCTGCAGCGCGCTGAAGACTTCGGGCCATGCGACAGGGGTCGGATTGGCGCCAATCTCGGACCACACGCGGACCCAGGACGGGATCTCCGGGACGCGCATCTTCAGTCCCTGAATATCGTCAGGCGAGGTGATCGCCTTGTTGCCCGTAAGATGGCGATCGCCGCGGCGTGTGAAGGCAACGACTTCGATCTTGGCCTTGTCGCGTATCAGGGCCTTGGCCTCGTCGCCCACCGGACTGGACCAGAACTCGAAAACCTCTTCAGGTCCGGGAAACACGAACGGCACAACGGTCGCGGCATATTCCGGTGCGATGACATTGGGAAGCGTATCGCCAAACAACGTCATCTGGACTTCATTGACGGTCAGCTGCTCGAGATTGTCTCGCTCTCCTCCCAGAACGGCGGACGGATAGGTCTTGACCTCTATTTCGCCGTTGCTTCGCTCCTCGACCAATTCGATGAATTTGTCGACTGCTTCGAATTCCGGCCCGGGCGGTGATGTGTGGAGCGCGAACGACAGGTCGATTGACTGGGCGCTTCCGACGGCGCCCAGGACCATGGTCATTGCAACTAGCGACGTTGTCAAAGTCTTCTGAATCACGATTATTTCCTCCCATTTATTGACGTTTGTCGTGCTTCTAGTGGCCTCTTGGTTCCTCCCTTGTGATGACTTCAGCTGATTGGCGCACGCTGCGGCCGACGCGAAGACCGGCTGCCTGCGCGACGGTTCCGGCGGCACTGATGACGCCGTTGGTCCAGGCGTCTTCGGCATCTCCGATGCGGGCGCTCATATGGGATGTCGCAGCGCTGGCGATTCCTCGCGCATCGAGCAGCGAAAGTGCGGCCGTCCCGGCCCCCGCCTTGCCGCCCCCGGCGTCATTGAAGATGACAAGGCACGGCGGATGCCGGGCGGCAAAGGCGGCGGAGATCGCTCCACCATGCGAGCCGGTGATAATGATTGCCCCCGCATCGGACGCTTCGATGAGCGAGATCGAATCCATCAGGATGACGCGATATCCGGCAATTCTGGCGCGGATCTCGTTCCTCATGCCCCTCGTCCACCAAACACATGCTGAACGGCCCTCTGCAGGGGGGCGCCAAGCGTGAAGCCAGCGGCCTCGGCCGGCTGGTTCAGTGCAGAAATCTCTCCCCCCCAGGTCTCGCGCGCGTCTCCGATCTGCGCGCTCGCATGCGATACGGCCCCGGCCGCGATGCCGAACGTTGCCAGATAGGGAAGCGCCGCAATCCCGGCCCCCTCCTTCCCAATTCCCGCATCGTTGAAGAACACCGCTGCAAGGGGCACCCTGGCAGCATATTTGCCCGAGCTGATCCCCCCGTGCGATCCGGTGATCACGATCGAGCCCTCATCCTCCGCTCGGACATGAGCGATCGTATCCACGGCGAGAATGCCAATCCCGCCGATGCATCCGACCAATGCCCGATACATGGGGAGACTGGTCACCCATCGCCTCCCGCGCGGAGCCCGGACATTTCCTCCAGCAGCAGCGCCAGCGACGAATTATCGAGATCGGCACGTCCGGTTGCCGAAAGTATCCCGTATAATTGCTGGATCAGAGCGCTCGCCGGCAATGGCGTATCAGTTGCACTGCCGGTTTCGAGCGCAAGCTTGAGGTCCTTGCGCTGGAGAGTCACTCGAAAGCCGGCCGCAAAATTCCCGTCGAGCACGCGTTGTCCGTGCAAATCAAGCGCCGTACTGCGGGCGAAGCCTCCAAGCAGCGCCTCGCGGACCTTCTGCGGATCGACACCGCACTTCTTTGCAAGCGTCAACGATTCGGCAACCGCCTGGATGTTGATTGCCACGGCGACCTGGTTGCATACCTTGCAGACTTGGCCGGCCCCTGCCCCGCCAATATGGCTGACCGTCTTGCCCATGGCGGCCAAGATTGGCCGACAGCGTTCGAGCAATTCCTCGTCGCCGCCAACCATGATGGACAGCGTGCCCGTCTCGGCCCCCTGAAAACCGCCGCTCACTGGAGCGTCGAGCATACCGATCCCCTGCTCCGCCAGACGGGCCGCGATGGTCCGGGTCGCAATAGGGGAGATCGAGCTCATATCGATCAACGCACTGCCCGGGGCCATCGCTGACGCGAGACCGTCGGATCCGAAGATCACGGCTTCGACATCGGGCGTATCGGGCAGCATGGTGATAACGACGTCGGAATCCGCTGCTCCCGCGAGCGAGCCAGCGTCTTCGGCGCCTTCAGCGACGAGGCTATCGACCGAAACGCGATCGATATCGTGCACCTTCAAACGGAAGCCCGCTTTGACGAGATTTATCGCCATCCGGCGGCCCATGACGCCGAGGCCGACGAATCCCACACCTTTGGTCGATGAGAACTTGGATGCTGTCACGTATTTCCCCCCATAATCTGTACCGAATGGCCCGGGCTTCCCCGCCCTCGCACCATCCGCACTCTGACTTACACAACGCCTCCCGACGAAGACTGGCTTGTCGGACTTGCTTTCAAAACGCAGCACATCCTGGCGGGATGGTCTCTGCGCTCAGCCGCATCAATGCGTCTTACAGTGGAGCCCCCCGTCCACACACAGCTCAATGCCCGTAATATATTTGGCATCGTCGGATGCCAGGAAGAGTGCCGCGTTCGCGATATCCCATCCATCCCCCATCTTGTTCATGGGCGTTACTGCTGCGCGTTGCTCCTGCATGGCAGTAAAATCGCTATAGTGCTCCTTCATCGCCTGGTAGATATGCGGCGTATCCATCAGACCAGGCAGCACCGTGTTCGCGCGAATGCCGCGATCGGCATATTGCAGGGCGACTGCACGGGTGAAGTTGTTCACACCGGCTTTCGATGCATAATAGGAGATATAGTTGAAGTGCATCCAACGGATGGATGCCAGTGACGAGATATTCACGATCGCCCCGCGTCCCTGCGCCTCCATAATGGGCAACACGCATTTGCAGGTCAGGAACATACTCTTCAAATTGACTGCCATCACGCGATCCCAGTCTTCCTCACTGGTCTCGACAGGGCCGCCCTCGACGTTCATGCCGACATTGTTGTGCAGCACATCGATAGTTTCGAACGCATTCTTCGTCGTCTCGACCACATCACGCACTTGCTGCAGGACGGTTACGTCAGCCTGCAACGCAGTCGCAGTCCCACCCTCGCTGAGGATGATGTCGCGGGTGGCTTCAGCTGCGGCAAGATCGCGGTCGACACAGGCGACCCGCGCTCCCTCCCGAGCGTAGAGCACGGCCGTTGCCTTCCCATTGCCCCAACCGTCACCCACGGAGCCGGCACCGAAAACCAGTGCCGCCTTTCCCTCCAAGCGGTTTACCATCCCCCCAATCCACTCCCTTCTGGATTCCACCAAGACAAAGACCCGAAGAAGGTCGCCGACCGCTGGAACCGTGCAGTACAGAACACGCCAATCCCTCGATGCAATCTGAGATTGCACTGAAACTTTCAAGAATTGCTCGCAATAGCGGTGATGCTTTATGACTTCATCGAACCGCAAGACCCTCCGTCTCGTGTCGATTTACGTGCGCTTCCCGATTCGGCCAGCAGAACAACCACCCGAAACACGCAACTGAAGTCAAAGCTTCACATGGCTACTGAATTGATCGCCCTCAGCCCCCCGCATGCTGCGGATCTTTATGCGCCCAGAGCAATCTGCAACTCCTCCCCTTAGGAAGTATGAGGTACGACCTATTTCCGGTCAAGCGATGATCCAAATCACCGCTTCGCTGCGCCCACCCTCCCCAGCGACATCATCGTGTTTTATATCGAACGCTGATCCAGGAGGATCGCATAGACGCTCAGTCCCCGCGGTAGCCGGAACGCGTTGAGCTGATCGCCCTTGAGACGGGCTTTCTGCAAATTGCCTGAAAACCTGCTGTGCGCACGCGCGTCTCCCTAGCGGACACTCACGGCGTCATGACAGCGCCGCCACTGACGACAAAGGTCTGGCCGGTGATGAAGCTGGAGCGTTCCGAAAGTAAGAAGGCGACCGTCTCCGCGATATCGCTCGGCGTACCAAGTCGCTTCAGAGGCGTCGTCGCGATACGACCCGGCAGGATGTTCTGGTCGAGATCATCCAGCATGTCGGTCTCCACCAATCCGGGAGCCACTGCGTTGACCCTGATGTCCGGAGCCAGAGCCTCGGCGAAGCAACGCATCATCGCCACGACGCCGGCCTTGGCCGCCGAGTAGTCGATCTGGCGCGCGCGCGGCCGCAGAGCGGCGATCGAACTCAAACAAACGATGCTGCCGAAGCCCTGGCTGATCATATCCAGCTTGGTCTCCTGAATAGCGATGAAGGGGCCGTCCAGATTGACCCGCATGGTCTCGCGCCATGCATCCAGGTCGAGTTCACTGTGATCGCGCACATGGGTGGTCCCCGCATTGGCCACCAACATCGAGATGGGGCCGAGCTGTGAACGTGCCGCCTGTACCGCCGAGGCGAATGCTGGCTGATCCCCCACATCGGCCGGGAACAATTCGCACACGCCTCCATCGGCTTCGATCATGCGCTTCGTTTCCGCTGCTGCAGCGTGATTGCTCACGTAGTTGAGCGCGATCCGCGCGCCGCCTGCCGCAAGGCGAAGGCAGCACGCACGGCCAATACCGCGTGCGCCACCAGTTACCATGACGACTCTTCCTGCGAACTCCGATGTATCGATCATTACTCAGTGTTCCTTCCAGAACTTTGCAGGGGGTGAAACGACTTGGTAGGTCTTAACTCTGGCAAGTGATCGGCCCGGTCGGTCCTCGTCGCCAACCGACTGCCGTCGCCTCTGCGAATGGTAGCGATTTCGGGGATCCTAGAATGTTTATTGCGCCAGGCAACGAGCCGAACAGGAGGCAGAGCCGCCTCGATTTCGTCCTTGATTACATAAAAAGCAAAATTGCCGATGGGACGCTGAAGGAAGGCGGTCGCTTACCTGCAGAAGTCGAACTCGCCCGCGAGATCGGCGTCAGTCGCACACCGGTTCGCGAAGCCGTCAAGGTTCTCGCAGCGGCTGGGGTCCTGGATGTACGTCATGGCCATGGAACCTATATCGCCGATGGACCGCAAGCTTCGCTGGCGCAACTTCTGCTGTTCCAGACCCATATGCAGGACACGACTCCACAGAAACTGATGGAGGTCCGGCTCGTGTTCGAGCGCAGTTGCGCTGAACTTGCCGCGCAGCGCCGGACGTCCGAGGACCTGTCGGCCATGCGAGAGTGCATTCGGCGTCTGCGGGAACTGACGGAAGCAGCGGTCGGCGATCTCGATGCCATCACGGAAGCCGACCTCGCCTTCCATCGCGCAGTCTACCAGGCCACTCACAATGAGCTGGTGGCCTCGATCGCGAACTTCGTCTTGAACATGGTTGCCGGCTGGGTCCGCAAGTCACATGAGAATGGTGACTGGTCGAGCAGTGTGCAGCTCCATGAGAAGATGTACACGATGATCGAAAGCAGAGACGGCGGTGGTGCGCGCGAGTGTTATGGCGTCGAGGCCAACATGGCGCATTTTCGTCGCATGCTCGAGCAACTCCAAACGAGTGATGGTTGAGGTCCGATTTCGGCAGAGATCTGGATATTCGTCATGATCCAGCGCTGTCTTCGCGCGAAGGCCGCATACGCTGGACCTGCGCGGATGAGAGACGACAGAGCCGCGTGGCGACGATGAAGTTCGAGTGACCGCTCGCGCCACTGAATCAGCCGCATCGGACCCGCGACTGGTGGCGTTCGCCGCGTTCGGACGCAAGACTCAGGCCCGTTGCAAGGCACGCAGCGCGTTGAGGATCACAGCGACGTCGATCGCCTCCTGCAGCAGCGCCCCCTGGACAGGCGGCAGGAAACCGGCCGCCGCAGCGAGCATGCCGAGACCCGAAAGGCCGAGCCCGACCGTCACGCTCTGGAGCGCGATGCGGCGCGACCGGCGAGCGATCGCCATGGCGTCAGCGAGGCCGTCGAGGCTGTCGCGGAGGAGAATGATGTCTGCCGCCTCCGCCGAGGCCGCGGCGCCCTCCACCCCCATTGCCACGCCCAGATCGGCGGCGACCAGTGCCGGAGCGTCGTTGACCCCATCGCCAACCATCATCACCGTGCCGCTCGCCTGCTCCGCGCGCACCAACGCGATCTTGTCCTGCGGCGCGAGATCCGCTGCGACCGCATCGAGGCCGAGATCGCCGGTTACGGCCAGCGCCACGTCATGCCGATCCCCCGTTGCCAGGACGATACGGCCGACACCGAGGTCGCGCAGCTGCGTCAGCGTCTGGCCGACACCGGGGCGCAATCCGTCCTGCATCACGACCAGACCGGCAAGGCGCCCTTCGACCGCCAGCCCGACCACCAGCGCACCGGGCGGGACAGCGGCGTCGAGTGCGATCCGATCATCGGCGTGAAGACCGGCCGCTATGTGGTCGCGGCCTCCGACCAGCATCCGGCGGCCGTCGACCAGACCTTCGACACCTTCCCCGGCAATTTCGACGCCCCCTTGCGGCATTGCGAGCGTCAGGCCGCGATGCCTCGCCTCCCCCACCAGCGCCCGGGCGACGGCATGCTGGGAAATCTGATCGAGGCTGGCGGCGAGCCGCAGGATCTCTGTCTCGTTCCAACCCGGCGATGCGGTGATGCGAGTGACCGCCGCCACGCCACGGGTCAACGTCCCCGTCTTGTCGACGACCAGCGTATCGATGCGACCGAGGGTCTCGAGAGCACCGCCGCCCTTGACCAGAGCTCCCGCCTCCGCGGCACGCGACATGCCGGCGACGATGGCGACCGGAACCGCCAGGATCAACGGACAGGGCGTCGCGACCACGAGGACGGCGACGGCACGCACCGGGTCACCCGCCAGCCACCATGCTACGAGCGCCAGGGTGACCGTGACGGCCATGAAGCCAAGCGCGTAGCGGTCGGCCAGCCGAGCCATCGGCGCCTTGGTGCGGCTTGCCTCCTCCACCATCCGAACGATGCCGGCATAGGTGCTGCGCGCGGCCGATTCCCTGGCGACCAGATCGAACGCGGCGCCCAGATTGGTCGACCCGCTCATCGCCGTTTCGCCAGCCTGCCGTTCGACCGGCAGCGATTCTCCGGTCAAGGCCGACTGATCGAGGAGCGCCGGGCCGGCAACGACACCATCGACCGGCAGAACGTCACCGAGGTGAATGAGCAGCCGGTCTCCGGGCACAATCCTGGCGATCAGCACGGTCTCCAGCGCACCGTCCCGGTAACGTGTGGCATGCCGCGGAACCCGGTCGAGCAGCGCCGTCATCTCGCGACCGGCGCGCCCCTCCGCGAAGGCTTCCAGCGCCTGACCACCCGCATACATCAGGGCGACCACAGCCGCCGCCAGCGTTTCGCCGACCAGCAGGGCGGACATCATTGCCAAGGCCGCCACGATATCGAGACCGAGATTGCCGCGACGCAGACTGATGACGATCTCGCCGAGGAGAACGGCGAGGACCGGGATCACGCCGGCCGTCCAGATTGCGTCCGCGACCGCAGGCAGTCCAAGTCCCCAGGCGCCGCTGCCGGCCGCCAATCCGCTGCCGGCGCAAACGATCGAGGCGATCCGCACCTGACGCACAATGCGGCCCTCGTCGATAGGCAGTGCCGCGTTCGTCATGCAACCGGTCTCATTCGTCGCTCCGCAAGGTTCCTGGCGTCACGACCAGGAAACCATACCGGGCACGCCATGCCTTGTCCTCGCGCAACCCGAACGGACTGGGCGTGTCAGCGCAGCCTCGTCGGATAAGACGGCCTTACCTCAGGCTTGCACGACATCACGGTGACCGGAACCACATAACGGCAAGCGGCTTTACCAGCCATGGCCTCTGAAGCGCAAAGTGTGGGCGGCATCCTCGACAGTCTCGGCGAACTGGCGCGAGACCGGAATGCGGTATCGGTCGAGGACGTCAAGCGGGCCTTCGGACGTCGCAGCTACGGACCGTTCCTGCTGGTGCCTGCCCTTGTCGAGCTGACGCCAATCGGCAGCATACCCGGCGTTCCGACCATTCTGGCGCTCCTGATCGTGCTGTTCGCAGCCCAGTTGCTGTGGGGCCGCAGCCATCTGTGGCTGCCCGGCTGGATCGCGCGCCGCAGCATCTCCGCCCAGAGGCTCGACGCGGCCAGCGAAAGGTTGCGTCCGCTCGCCGCCAGGCTCGACCACTGGTTCCACGGACGCCTGCCGCGTTTCACCACGCGCGCTTACGGACAGTTTGCCGCCGCCATCTGCATTCTCTTGTGCCTGACAGTACCGTTCCTTGAAATCGTCCCGCTTGCGAGCAGCGTGCCGATGGGGGCAATCGCCCTGTTCGGCTTGGCCCTTCTCGTCCGCGACGGAGCGCTGATGCTAACGGCGATGGCCGTCTCGGTTGCAGCGATTGGCGTGGGCGGCTGGCTTTGGTTCGGCGGCGGCCCGGCCTGACGGAGCCGGGTCGGCCGCGCAGTGTCAGCCGTCGACGTCAGGCTCTTCGTAATTGACGATATCGCCTTCCGGCGCATTCGACGCTTCCGATCCGTAGAATCCGATAATGCCGACGATGATGAACAGCACGACGCCGACGGCAACGATGATACCGGTCTTGCCCGCCATGTCGATTCTCCCTTGAACTGCGATGCACCTCCAATGACCGTTTCGGCGGGGCGGTTCCCGGCCCTTAGCCATCGATACATAAGGTTCGAGCGTGCGTGGAGATAAGCCGCGTTCGCCTGCGCGGCTACTGCCGCTTGCGCTTGGTGAAGACGCGTTCAACGTGATGGGTCTTCACGAAGGCCGCGAGCCGTTCGGCGATCTCCGGCGGCATCGGCGCGATCTCGACCATCAGGTCGCCGATCTCGGTCAGGGATTCGCCCTCGGCCGGATCGGCGGTCACGGAGATGAGACGGATTCCCGGCTCTTCGTCGGTGAGAGCCAGTGTCACCCAGAGGCCGGGGCTGCCCGAGGTCAGATTGTCGCGGTAATTGCCGGTCTCGACCCGGTGGAATTCCACCGACCGCGCGCCGGCATAGAGCAGCACTGCCTCGCCGTCGTGGCCGAGGACATGGCCGGGCTCGGTGCCGATCGCCTCGGGAATGATCGCCACGATGCGCCAGGCATGGTCGACCCAGGGGCTCTTCGACGGCCGCCGCTCGACCACCACCCCAACGCGAAAAGTCGGCGCGTCCATGCTCACGCCACCTCCGCCGGCGAGCGCAGCGGCAGGCCAACGATAAGGTTCTGGGGCTTCAGCCGCACGACGCCATCCTTCGGCCTGGCGAGGAACAGCCAGACCGGCCGCGCGCCGATGGCCGGCAGCGCCTCGGCCGGATCGGCGAAGGTCAAGGCGAAGATGCCGATGATCTTCTCCAGATCGGCGGGGGCCACGGTATCGCCGCGCCAGACCTGGTTGCCGATCCGGCTGGCTTCGGCGTCGAGCCCGACGAACCAGGCCCAGTCGTCGTCATCCACCCGGGCAACCGGCTCGACCTTCACCCGCACCCCGAGGAGATGCGAGATCCAGCGCTCGATCGCCTCGGCGAGGCCGGCCCGCGCCGCCGGACCGGAAGCGAAACTGAGCACGAGTTCGAAGGCTTCGTCGCGGTGGAAATAGGAGGCAGCGTTCTCGGCATCGAGAACGTCGAGCTCGCTCACCGTAGGCTCGGCGAACATCGCCAGAAGCGGCGAAGCATGGCGATCCTGCTCCTGCATCTCGACGATCTCGGCATCGGCGAGAAGCAGAGCGCCGTCATGGACGCTCGCCCGCTGGGGCCGGAAGAACAGCTCGGCCGAGCGCAGGACGAACGGGTCCGTACAGCCATCCAGCGCGTTGCGCAGAACGACCTGGGCGAGCTGGTTCACGAACAGATGCGGCGTGCCGGACATGTCGCCGCGCACCAACGTGAGATAGGCCGCCTCCAGCGTCGGCGCGGCCATGAGCCTGTCGCGGAAGGCGAGCATCACCTGCCAGTTCTCGCGCGCATCCGCATCGTCGAGCCCGGCGATCTCCGCCTCGCTGACCGGACGGCGGGGATCGGCCAGAAGGCTGGCATGCAGCGCCAACTCGGCGGCGCAGGCCTCGGGCGGCGGCACCAGTTCGGGCCGGGCAAAATAGGCCTTCAGGAATTCGTCGGTCAGCAGCAGATGGCCCGACGCATTGCGGTCGAGAAGCTGATGGCCACACGATACCCAGAACTCGCTCATCTCGTCTCTCCAGCGTCCGGGTTCATGGCTGCGTCTTGCCGAGGGTGCGGATGTCGACATGCTCGGCATAGGCGTCGTCGTCCTCGTCGATCTCGACGAAGCCGAAGGCGCGCGAATGATCAACGGCACCCTCGCGCCGATGCAGGGTGCGGAAGCGCTCGCGAATGTCGCCATTCTCGACACTGCGCTGCACCGCCAGCATGGTGTTTACCGGGTGGTCGCAGAGCGAGGCGGCGAAGGCCACCTCTTCCTGCGCCGCCGGCCGGGCGGTGGCGACATCCGGCGCGCCGAGATGGGTCACGAGATGGCGGGCCAGTTCCTCCACCACCGCGTCGCGCTCGGCCTCGCTCGCCTCGCTGACGATCGCCAGGGTCGACCAGCCGAAACTCGCAACGCCCAGAAGCCCCGAGCGAAACGCCTGGCGCTCCTTGCCCTCGAGGGCCGCGACATCGCGGTTCCAGAAGCGGAAGGTGCCGCTGACGGCCCATTCGCCGGGTTCGGCCGCGTCAGTGAAGACGAAGGCGTCGGACGGGTCCATGCGGATCGTGCGCGGCAGTTTCAAAGCCATGGGGCCCCCATTGCGGGCGCGCGCCGGAACGGCGGCGTCAAGGCCGCAGCGAGCGGCCGGCGCTCCCCATCGCGCATCGGCCCATCGCTGTCCAGCCGCCCCCGCTCATGCCGATCCGGCACCCGGGAACGCCCCAACGCGGGAAAACGCCGCAGGCGGACCGGCGCATCGGGACCGGTGCGGGAGGCGCAAGGGCGGTGGCCGCCCGCCTTACGGGTTCCAGATGGGGAGACAAGGCAGCGAAACGGGCGGTGATCGAGCCCGAGGGTCGATGGCGACGACATGAAAAAACCACGTGATACTATTGACTTGCGCCAGTTTAAAATCGTTCTACGCCAACGGTGGACGGTGAGACAACCGGCTGCCTGAAATGCCGTACACGCCCGAAGGATTGCGTCCATCGTGACCGATACGCCAGCCCATACCGGCCCCCGCGACACAGCCGAGGCGGCGCTCGCCGCCCTGCCCCAGGCGCAGCCGCCGCTTTTGTCCCTCGCCAGCGACGGCACCATCCTGATCTGCGGTGACGGCGCGGCCGCGATCGATGCGGGCCTACGGCTGGCCGCGTCCCTGGACGTGACGGTTCTCCTCGACGATGGCGGCCTGACGGCGGTGCCGGATGGCCTGCCGTTTCCGGTGGCACGCGGCCGCATCGCCAGCGCCACGGGGCATTTCGGCGCCTATCAGGCGGTGGTGGACGGCTACATGCCACCGGACGGCATGGCGCTGCCGCGCGACGGCGCGGTGTCGCGCTGCGACGTGATCCTCGATCTCGCGGCCCGGCCGCCGCTGTTTCCGGCCCATGAAGCGCGCGACGGCTATCTGCGGGCCGATGTCGCTGACCCGGCCGCCCTCGACGCAGCGATCGCCGAAGCGTCCGAGCTCGTCGGCGAGTTCGAGAAGCCGCAATATATCGCCTTCCGCAAGGAGCTCTGTGCCCATTCGCGCTCGTCGATCACCGGCTGCACCCGTTGTCTCGACGCCTGCGCCATGGAGGCAATCGCGCCGGCCGGCGAGCATGTGACGATCGACGCCTATGTCTGCGCCGGCTGCGGCAATTGTGCCGCGGTGTGCCCGACGGGCGCGGCCTCCTACACGCTGCCGACGGTGGACATGCAGCTCGACCGCCTGCGCACGCTTTTGACCAGCTACCGGGCCGCGGGCGGTCGCGATCCGGTCGTCCTCTTCCATGACGGCTATGTCGGCCAGCCGCTCATCGACGCCGTCGGCCCGGCGCTTCCGGCGCATGTGCTGCCGATGGCCGTCAACGAGATCAAGCAGATCGGGCTGGAAAGCCTCGCTGCGGCGTTCGCCTATGGGGCGGCCGGCATCGGCATCCTGGCGCGGCGCGCGCCGCGGAACGGCGTTGCCACCCTTGCCGGGACCGTCGATCTGGCCGGCGCCTTTGCAGCCGCTCTCGGCTATGGCGAGGATTCCTGCCGGATCCTCCATGCCGATACGCCGGACGAGATGCTCGCCGAACTGGCAGCCCTGCCGCTCGGCGGCGCCGCACCGACGCCCGCCAGCTTCGCCCCGGCCGGCAGCAAGCGCGAGCTTCTGGAGCTGAGCCTGCGGATGCTGCACCGGGTCGCGCCGGCGCCGGTCGAGCAGGTGGCGCTGCCGCAGGGCGCGCCCTTCGGCAAGGTTCATGTGCAGACCGACGGCTGCACGCTGTGCCATGCCTGCGTGACCGCCTGCCCCACCGGTGCGCTGTCGGCCAGCGAGGACCGGCCGCTTCTCAGTTTCTCCCACGGCGCCTGCGTTCAGTGCGGCCTGTGCGAAGCGACCTGCCCGGAACAGGTGATCACCTTGGAGCCGACGCTCGATTTCGCCGCTTGGAACGCGCCGCGGCAGATCCTCAAGGAGGAAGAGCCCTTCTGCTGCATTCGCTGCGCCAAGCCCTTCGGCACGAAGAGCACGATCGAGCGGATCATCGCCAAGCTGGAAGGCAAGCACTGGATGTTCGCCGGCGAGAATGCCCGTCGTCTCGACGCGATCCGCATGTGCGAGGACTGCCGGGTGGAGGCAGTGCTGAACGAGGGGATCGATCCCTATGCCGGCACGGCGCGGCCGAAGCCGCGTCTTGCCGAGGATCATCGGGCGCCGACAGACTTTGACGGCCACAGACATTGATGCGGCATACCCCCTCGACCTGTTCGGACTGCCGGCTAGTTTTCCCTGCGGCAGATCAGGAATCACGAACAGGACGGCAAGGACGACCGGTTTGAGCAACGATTTCCTCTCCCGCTGGTCCCAGCGCAAGCGCGAGGTCGCCGACGCGGACCGAACGGCCGCCGCCGGAGCGGATGCCGGCCATGAAGCGGAGGTCGCTGGCGTATCGCCTGAGCACGCTGTGCTGGACGACTCGCTGCAGGCTTCCGTCGATGCGCCGATCACCGCCGAGGAGCTGGCGGCGCTGCCCGCCCCGGAGGATCTGACCGCCGCGTCGGACATGACGGCGTTTCTGCGCAAGGGCGTCCCGGCCTCCCTGCGCAATCGCGCCATGCGGCGGCTCTGGTCGCTCGATCCCGCCATCCGCGACTATGTCGGTGACGCCAGGGACTATGCGTGGGACTGGAACGTGCCCGGCGGCGTGCCGGTCTCCGGGCCCTTGTCGGCGACCACCGACGTCAAGCAGATGGTCAAGGACATCTTCGGCCGCGAGAAGGCTGCGCCCATCGAGGCCGCGGAGCCGACCCTCGCGGCGGATCAAAGCGACCCCGCCGGATCGCCTGCCCAGATGACCGTGGCCAACGCCACGCAGGCCGCGCCGAACGAGACGTTTTCCGCCGCGCTCGCCTCACAGGATGCGACACCTGCGACGACGCCGGAAACCATGCCCGAAACCGCTGCGGAAAGACCGCAGCAAGCTCCGCGAAACCGCCCGCTGCGACATGGCAGCGCGCTGCCGATTTGAATAGCATCAACGAGACTGGAATGGTTCAAAAGAGGCTTGCACAAACCCCGGAACCATCTAGGTTCTCGTTCCAGATCAACGGGTAACCGGACACCCATGAAAGCGCCACGATGACCGACGGGCCTTCCGAACCGAGCGCTCACGCCGTTGCCGCAACGGCGACGGCGCCCTTGCGCGCGGCGCTCGATCCGGTCGATCAGTTCCGGGTCCAGCATTACGGCCTTCTCGCCGTTCTCATGGCCCGCGAACCGAGCGCCGAGACGCTGGCGCTGGTCGCCGGCCTCAGCGGCGACGCGACCCCGCTCGGCCGCAGTCACGCGGCGCTGGCCGAAGCCGCCCGCCGTGCCGATCCGGCGCGTCTGAAGCGCGAGTATTTCGACCTCTTCATCGGCGTCGGCCGCGGTGAGCTCGTGCCCTACGGCTCCTATTACCTGACCGGATTCCTGCGCGAGAAGCCGCTGGCCCGCCTGCGGCAGGATCTGGCGCGGCTGGGCATCGAGCGGTCCCGGACCCTCGTCGAGCTCGAGGATCACGTCGGGGTGCTGTGCGAGATCATGGCGGGGTTGATCGACGGACGTTTCGACGCTCCCGAGGGCGGCGCCCGCGATGTCTTCACCCGCCATTTGGAGCCCTGGATGGGCCGCTTCTTTGCGGATCTCGAGACGGCTCCGTCAGCAGATTTTTACCGTTGTGTCGGCAGTGTCGGACGCAGCTTCATGACAATCGAGACCGAGTCGCAGGCGCTGGTCGCATGAGACCACCGCGAGCTGAGCGCACGGCCCGCGCGCCGACTGGGAAATGGGAGACGACCATGGCGACGGACAAGCCTGATCTCAATCGACGCGCCTTCCTTCGCAAGGCCACGGGCGCGGCAGGCGCCGCGACCGCCGTGGCGGTGACGGCGCCGGCCTTCGTGGATGAGGCGGCCGCCTACGACCCCGGCACCGACGAGACTCAACCGAAATATCAGCCCGACAGCCCGGACGTGCAGGCGTTCTACCGGACCAACGGCTACGAAACGCTGCAGGACAAGTGAGGCGGACATGCTCACCAAACGCAAGGCCGGTCAGCCCGGCCAATTCTGTTCTTCCGTCTCGTCGACCCGTCCTGCCGGACTCGATCGCCGCGCCTTTCTGAAGCAGTCGGGCCTCGCCGTCGGCGGCCTCGCCGCTTTCGGTACCATGATGCCCGGCGCCGTGCAGAAGGCCGAGGCAGTCAGCGCGCCGATGCCCGGCGTGCCGATCGAGATCAAGAAAAACATCTGCACCCACTGCTCGGTGGGCTGCACGGTGACCGCCGAGGTGCAGAACGGCGTCTGGACCGGCCAGGAGCCGAGCTGGTCGAGCCCGATCAACCGCGGCACCCACTGCGCCAAGGGCGCCGCGATCCGCGAGATCGTGCATGGCGACCGGCGGCTGAAATATCCGCTGAAGCTGGTCGACGGCCAGTGGCAGCGGCTGTCCTGGGAGCAGGCGATCAACGAGATCGGCGACAAGATGCTGGAGATCCGCGAGGATTCCGGCGCCGACGCCATGTATCTCCTCGGCTCGGCCAAGTTCACCAATGAAGGCGCCTATCTGTTCCGCAAGTTCGGCGCCTTCTGGGGCACCAACTCGGTCGACCACCAGGCCCGCATCTGCCACTCCACCACCGTGGCCGGCGTCGCCAACACCTGGGGCTACGGCGCCCAGACCAATTCCTACAACGACATCCGCAACGCCAAGACCATGATCATCATGGGCGGCAATCCGGCGGAAGCCCATCCCGTCGCCATGCAGCACGTCCTGGCCGGCAAGGAGCTGAACCGCGCCAATCTGATCGTCATCGATCCGCGTTTCACGCGCACCGCGGCCCACGGCACCGAATATCTGCGCCTGCGCGCCGGTACCGACATTCCGGTCATCTGGGGCATTCTCTGGCACGTCTTCGAGAATGGCTGGGAGGACAAGGAGTTCATCCGCACGCGCGTCTACGGCATGGACGAGGTCCGCAAGGAAGTCGCCAAGTGGACGCCGGAAGAGGTCGAGCGCGTCTCTGGCGTGTCCGGCGAGCAGCTGAAGCATGTCGCCTATCTGTTCTCGCAGGAGCGGCCTTCGACGCTGATCTGGTGCATGGGCGCCACCCAGCACACGGTCGGCACCGCCAATGTGCGCGCCTACTGCACCCTGTGCCTGGCCACCGGCAATGTCGGCAAGCCCGGCACCGGCGCCAACATCTTCCGCGGCCACACCAATGTGCAGGGCGCGACCGATCTCGGCCTCGATGTCACCTCGCTGCCGCTCTATTACGGCCTGACCGAAGGCGGCTGGAAGCACTGGTCGCGGGTCTGGGAAGTCGAATATGAGTGGCTGCAGAGCCGCTTTGACGAGGTCCCGGCCAAGGGCGGGCGCGAGCCGCGCACCCGCAAGGAGAACATGGAGACGCCGGGCATCACCTCGACCCGGTGGTTCGACGCGGTCAGCATGCCGCCGGAGGAGATCGACCAGCGTTCGCCGCTGCGCGGCATGTTCATCATGGGCCATGGCGGCAACACCGTCACCCGCATGCCGGAAATGCTGCAGGCGCTGGAGAAGCTGGAACTGCTGGTGGTCGCCGACCCCCATGCCACCACCTTCGGCGCCATCAAGGGCCGCCGCAACGGCACCTATCTCTTGCCCATCGCCACCTCGCTGGAGACCGACGGCTCGCGCACCGCGTCGAACCGGTCGCTGCAATGGGGCGAGCAGATCGTCGAGCCGGCCTTCGAGTCCCGCGACGACTACGCGGTGATCCACGATTTCGCGGTCAAGCTCGGCTTCGCCGACCGGATGTTCAAGAACATCGCGGTGGAGAACAGCAAGGTCTCGGCCGAGGACATCCTGCGCGAGATCAATCGCGGCGGCTTCTCCACCGGCTATTGCGGCCAGTCGCCGGAGCGGCTGAAGGCGCATATGCGCAACCAGGACAAGTTCGACCTGGTCAGCCTGCGCGCCCCGGCCGATACGCCGGAAGTCGGCGGCGAATATTACGGCCTGCCCTGGCCGTGCTGGGGCACGCCGGAGATGAAGCATCCGGGCTCGCCGATCCTCTACCGGACCGACGTGTCCATCTGGGAAGGCGGCGGCACCTTCCGGGCGCGCTTCGGCGTCGAGCGGAACGGCGAGACGCTGCTGGCCGAGGATTCCTATTCCGAGGGCTCCCAGCTCACCGACGGTTATCCCGAGTTCAATTACGGCATCCTGCGCAAGCTCGGCTGGGACGCCGATCTGCGGCCGGAGGAACTGGCGACGATCCAGCGGGTCGGCGGCGACAAGGTCGACGCGGTCAGCTGGGCGACGGACCTGTCGGGCGGCATCCAGCGCGTCTGCATGGATCACGGCGTCATGCATTACGGCAACGGCAAGGCCCGGGTGGTCGCCTGGAACCTGCCCGATCCGGTGCCGGTGCACCGTGAGCCGATCTATACGCCGCGTCCGGACCTCGTCGAGAAATACCCGACCCGGCCCGACGAGCGGCAGTTCCGCATCCCGAATATCGGCTATTCCGTGCAGCAGGCTGCGATCGAGCGGAACGTCGCCGGAAACTTCCCGATCCTGCTCACGTCGGGCCGGCTCGTGGAATATGAGGGCGGCGGCGAAGAGACCCGCTCCAACCGGTGGCTGGCCGAGCTGCAGCAGGAGATGTTCGTCGAGATCAATCCGGCCGACGCCACGGCCCGCGGTGTCGAGGACGGGCAGTATGTCTGGGTCTACGGCACGGAGAACGATGCGAAGACGCGGGTGAAGGCGCTGGTGACCGAGCGCGTGGCGCCCGGCGTCGCCTTCATGCCCTTCCACTTCTCCGGACATTATCAGGGCGAGGACTGGCGCGAGCACTATCCGGCGGGCACCGACCCGATCGTGCTCGGCGAATCCGTCAACACCATCACGACTTACGGTTTCGACCCGGTCACCGGCATGCAGGAGACCAAGGTCGTGCTGTGCCAGATCGCGGCGGCATAAGGGGAGCGACAGACAATGGCGCGGCTTAAATTTCTCTGCGACTCCGATCGCTGCATCGAGTGCAATGCCTGCGTGACGGCGTGCAAGAACGAGCACGACGTGCCCTGGGGCATCAACCGGCGTCGCGTGGTGACGCTGAACGACGGCAAGCCGGGCGAGCGCTCGGTGTCGATGGCCTGCATGCACTGCACCGACGCGCCCTGCGCGGCGGTGTGTCCGGTCGACTGCTTCTTCACCACCGAGGACGGTGTGGTGCTGCATTCCAAGGATCTGTGCATCGGCTGCGGCTACTGCTTCTACGCCTGCCCGTTCGGGGCGCCGCAATATCCGCGCGTCGGCAATTTCGGCTCGCGCGGCAAGATGGACAAGTGCACCTATTGCGCCGGCGGCCCCGAGGCCGACAGCTCCGAGGCGGAATACGCCAAATACGGCAAGAACCGCATCGCCGAGGGCAAGCTGCCCATGTGCGCCGAGATGTGCTCGACCAAGGCGCTTCTGGCCGGCGACAGCGACATCATCGCGACGATCTACAAGGAGCGGGTCGCCAAGCGCGGCTACGGCACCGGGGCCTGGGGCTGGCAGACGGCCTATCGCGAAACGATCGAGGCCTGAGATGGCGACGATGACCACGCTTCGCACCATCCTCGCCGCCGGCGGCCTGGCGCTCGCCCTTTTGGCGACGCCCGTTGCCGCCCAGCAGGGCGACGACAATCTCGCGCCCCAGAGCGACGTCGCGCCGACCGACGGCGCGCAGGCCGATCCCAGCGGCCAGAACCCCACCGCCGAGGCGCCGACCGAGCAGCAGCTCCTCAACGCGCTGCAGGGCGGCCAGATCAGCGGCCGGGTCAGCATCCCGGACAGCAAGGCCGCGGTGCTCGAGCAGCCCGAGGGGCGCGACTATCAGAGCTTCCATGAAGGCTGGTTGCCGTGGATCGGCGCCATCGCCATCATCGGCATGGTCCTCGCCCTCGCTGCCTTCTACTTCTCGCGCGGGCGGATCATGATCGAGGACAGCCCGGAGGTCGGCCGCAAGCTGCTGCGCTTCAGCTTCTTCGAACGGCTGAACCACTGGATGACCGCCACCGCCTTCATCCTCCTGGCAATCACCGGCCTGAACTACGTCTTCGGCAAGCGGCTGCTGTTCCCGCTGATCGGGCCGGACGCCTTTTCGACCTGGAGCTACTGGGCGAAATACGTCCACAATTTCGTCTCCTGGGCGTTCATGGTCGGCCTCGTCTTCATGATCATCGTGTGGATCAAGGACAATCTGCCGAGCCGCACCGACATTCGCTGGATCCGCGAATTCGGCGGCTTCGTCGGCGACAAGCATCCGCCGGCGCACCGCTTCAATGCCGGTCAGAAGATGATCTTCTGGTCGGTGACGCTGGGCGGCCTCGCCCTGTCGATCAGCGGGCTCCTGATGCTCTTCCCCTTCTCGGTGCTGAACATCGAGGGCATGCAGATCGCGCAATATGTCCATGCCACGGTCGGCATGGTGCTGATCGCCATCATCATCGCCCACATCTACATCGGTTCGCTCGGCATGGAGGGCGCCTACGACGCCATGGGCAACGGCAAGGTCGACCTCGCCTGGGCCCGCGCCCATCACAGCCTCTGGGTCGAGGAAGAACAGGCCAAGACCGCCAAGGGACCGCAGCCGATCCCGCAAACCCATCCGGCGGAGTGAGCACCATGCGCCACAGTCTCATCCTACTCTTCGCCACCACGGCGCTGGCCACGGCGGCTGTCGCCCAGACGGCACCGGAGCCCGCCACCCAGGCACCGGCGGCGAGCGAGGCTCCGGCCGCGAACGCCCAGCAGGTGCCCGCGCCTGACGGCGCACAGCCGGCGGAGCAGAATCCGGCCGCCAACGCTGCACCGGCAAATCCCGCGGCGAGTGCCGGCATCGCGACACCGGCCCCCGCCGAGGCCGGCACGGACACCGCCTCGTCCGGCCCTGCCAATATCTGCACCGAACTGGTGGCGTTCCTCACGCCGGCTCCGGCCGAGAACGCAGCCGCCGCGCCCGGCCAGCCGGCAGCCGCTCAGGCGAGCGCTGACCAGGCCCCTGCGGCACAGGCCGGTAAGGCCCAGGCCGGCGAGGCATCGGCGACGCAGCCGTCGGCCGACCGCGGCACGGACCAGGAGCCCGCCGGTGGCGCGGCCTCGGACCAGCCGCAGCAGCAGGCGACAAGCAACGGCGAAGCGGCCGCCGAGAACGAGCAGCAGGCCGCGGGCGTGCCCGACGGCAACGAGGCGGGCTCGGCTCAGGAAGCCTCCAACCAGGCCGGCGCCGCGGTCGAGGCCCCCAGCGACGCCAATGCACCGGCTCCGCAGGCCGGCAATGCCGACAACGCGCCGCAGACCTCGGGTCTCAGCGCTCCGATTCCCGAGACGCCCGAAGCCACCAAGAAGCAGCCGGACATGACCCTCGCCGAGGGCCAGGCGCTGGCGGATGCCAACGATATCGCCGGGTGCCATGGCGCGACCCGCGAGATGCGGCGCGCGGGCGTCGACCTGCCCCCGGCGCTGATCGCGCTGGCGGCGCTCGACCTGCAATATCAGCAGAACGTGGCGCCCGCAGCGCCGGCGACGGGAGACGCGCGTTGAAGGCCATTCTCATCGGCATCGCGATCGCCGCCGTGATCGGTGTGGTCGCCGGGCTCGTCCTCCCAATGGCGCAGGTCCCGGCCTTCCAGGCCTATGCCACCGACAGCGTCCGGGTCGGCAATCCCGGCGAGAACCTGATCGGCCCTGAATGGGACGAAGCCGCACAGGATCAGGAACGTCATTGATCGGAAGTCTGGTCGCCACGGCGGCCAGACCTTGCATTTAAGGCCGGCGATGCGGCCCTAGCGCGTAGTCCTCCTGTCGTCCTCGTCCATCTGGTCTTCGCGCGATTCCGTTTCCGGCGCGATCCGCGCATGATCGCTGAGATCCGTGCGGTTTTCCGGTGCAGGCGCATCGCTCGATTGTGGCGGACGGGATCGGTTTTCGGGATCGGGCTTCGCCATATGGCTCTCCTTTGACTGGGTCCTGACCAGAAGTCCCAGCGTCAGTCTCTCGTTCCCTCTCGACTGTGGTGTCGTGCGATGGATCGGAGAAAGCCTGGTCACCGGAATGCCCTGCGACGTCGCAAGGTCGGATACCCCGCGCTGAAGAACGCTGCGCCGCTGACGTGACACAGCGTCAAGCCGTGATACGGTTCCCCTGAGGCATCGTCGAATTCCGCCTCGGATCGCCCGTAGGAGACGACGAATGCCAGTCTCTCGACTCCGGATTGCCGTTGCTGCGGTTATCATTGTGCTTCTTCCGTGCGGAGCGGTCAGTGCACAACAGGCGACCTCCTGCACATCGGCGCCCCTGAGCGATCCGCCACGGACTGTCGTTCGATGTCCCGGCGGACTGGTGATCGAGACCGAAGCATTCGCCCAGTTGCAGATTCTTTCACCCGCCCCGGGCGGCTCTCCGAATGCTGCACGGGTCGAAGAGAAGGCGGTGCTGATCGAACTGCAGACGGCTCGCCCCTTCCAGATCATGACCCCACACGCGATCGCTTCCGTCCGCGGGACGACTTATGCGGTGGATGTCCTGCCCGGCTCGACAGCCGTCTTCGTCACCGAAGGCGAAGTCACGGTTGCGCAGCGGATGGGCGCCGACACGGTCCGCCTCGGCCCAGGCGAAGGTGTTGATGTGGTCCCGGGAGAAGCCCTGACCGTACGGCGGTGGCCACAGGAACGGGTGTCCGCCCTCCTCTTTCGCTTCGGGCGATAGCCAGGTGCCGCGGCCGGCGCGGTTTCCGCTCGCCTTGATCGCCCTTGCCATGGTCGTCGCCGTCACCTGGACCGGATGGCTCAGCATGCTGCACGTGTCCGGGCAACGCAGCGTGGTCGATCTGCTCGAGGCGCCGCTCACCGATCTTCGTTTGCGTGTCATCGGCCCCCAAGACGCGCCGGACGAGATCGTGATCATCGCCATCGACGATGCGACCGTGGCGTCCGAAGGCGGCTATCCGCTTGACCGTCGCAGGCTGGCTCTGCTGGTCCGCAACATCGCGGCGGCCGGCGCGACAACCGTGGCGCTTGACATTCTTCTGGTCGATCCGACCGGACCCGACGCCGACGCGGCGCTGGCTGAAGCGCTGGACAGCGCTCCCAGCATCATCGCCGCGGCCGGTCGTTTCGGGCAGGGCGAGCCCCGGACCGCCGCGATGCCGACGCCGGACGACGAACTCTGGCCTCTGCCGCAATTCGTTCGCGCCGCGGCGATCGGCCTTGCCAACGTCGCGACCGACGCGGGCGGAACGCCGCGCCATCTGCCGCTATTGTTCCGAACGCGCCATGGTTTCGTCCAGGGCTTCGCCCTGCGCGCGGCCGCTCAGCAGCGCGGTGCGGGAGCAACCCTAGCGACCGAAAGCGTCAGTATCGGTGCCGAGCCCGTGCCGCTGGATATCCAGTGGCATCTGCCCTTGCGGTTCTATGGTCCCGCCGGAACGATCAGGACGATCAGCGCGCAAGATGTCCTGACCGGCGAGCCCCCATCCCTGTCGGGCTCCCTCGCGGTTATCGGGGTCACGGCGACCGGGGTCGGCGACACGTTTCCGACGCCCTTCGATACCGTGACGCCCGGGGTCGAAATTCAGGCGACGGGGATCGCGCATCTGTTGCACGGAGAGGGTCTGGTTCGCACGAGCGGAGTGCGCCGGGCCGACGCATCGCTGGCCATGCTGCTCTCCCTTGGCGGCGTCCTGCTGATCCTCCTGCTACCGTTGACGCGCGGCCTTCCGCTGGTTGCCATCGGCCTGACAGCGGGACTGGCGGGCAACGTTCTCCTGTTCGCCAACGCCATCTGGGCAAGTGCGGCGCTGCCGATCGTCGCTGCGTTCCCGCCCATCGCCTTGGCCGGCTTCGTGCGCCAGCTGCACGAACGCCACGTGGCGCGCACACATATTGTGGCGGAGACCGCGCTTCGCCGCTTTCAGCCAACCCAACTCGCCGACCGGATCTCGTCGGATCCGACCTATCTCAGGGAGCCTGTCGAGCAACCGGCGGCCGTGCTCTTTCTCGATCTCACCGGGTTTACCCGGTGGAGCGAGCAACTTGGCCCGGCGCGAACACAGACGTTCCTGAAGCAGTTCCACACGCTCGTGGTCGATACGGTCGCATTGCATCAGGGCGTGGTAATGAACTTCATGGGCGACGGCGCTCTGACCGTTTTCGGCGTCGTCGAACAGGCCGGAGACCCTGCCGGTCGTGCTCTCGACGCGGCAATGGCGCTGGCCGACAACACCCGCGACTGGGTCGCCGCCGAGCAACAGGCCGAGGCCGGAACGCTTGGATTGCGACTGGGTCTGCATTTCGGGCCGGTCATTCTGGCCCGTCTCGGCCACGAGGCCCATCAGCAGATCAGCGTCAGCGGCGATACGGTCAATCTCGCAAGCCGGCTGATGGAAATCGCCAAGGCGCAAGAGGCTGCGTTCGCTGTCTCCACTGCCGCTCTTCGCGCCATAGAGCGGAATGACTCCGGTGCCGGCGCGCCCGACGCCGTGCAGACGATGGAGGTTCGCGGCCACAGCGCACGGATCGAGGTCGCTCTATGGAAGCGGGCCGGACGACCGACCGGCACCTTCGAGCCATCCTGAGCTGCCGGACGCGCCATACCGAACAGGCCGCGGCCATCATCGCACCGTTCCGCTCTCCCGAGGCGGGCTGACGGCATCATGTTCAGCTGTCGATGACGAGCGCGGCCGGGTCCACGACGAAACGGCTGGGCCGCGGGAATCATCGAATCCGCCCAGGCCAGCCAAGGATCCCCCTCAATCGGCGAGCCGCAGCGCCAGACTCCCGACACCGGACGCCCCGTCGAGGCCGTCGACCGCTTGCCAGAGAGCCTGCGCATCGGATTCGCCAAGAAGCGTGGCGGATTTCGCCATCAGCCGCGCTTCCAGCGTCGCGGCCTCGCGGGCTGCGAGCAGATCATGGCCGGCGTCCAGTTGCCGACCGTCATGGGTCGTCACGGTCACGCGGGCTTGAGTGTCGGATAGCGACGGATCGGCTTCGACGGTCACTCGGTCGCGCAGGGCAACGAGTTCCGGCTGTGCGCAGGTCGCAGCGTCGTAGACAGCCAGATCCGCGGTATCGAGCCCGTGAAGGGCCATCGCAGTAACCAGACGGTAGCTGAACTTCGCTTCCAGGCCGGTCGTCGGCGCCGGCTGGTTGCAGACATCGAACCAGCGCGGATGGGTCCATATGACGACCCGGGCGATGCTGTCCGGCCGAAGACCGCCCTGGCGCAGTTCGCGTAGCGCTTCCAACGTCGCATGCAGGCCGTGGCAGCAGGCGTGGAACTTGTACGAGATTTCGGGAAACACCCATTCCTGCCCGAGCCCGGCAAAGGCCGTCTCACGTCCAGCGCCCGCATGGGTCGGCCCGAATCCCTGGCGATCCTCGAAGCCGCGCGGGTTCGACACTACGCCCGCTTGCGCCAGCAGCGCACAGGTCACCCCAGCTTCGGCCGCAAAACCCGCGTTCAGCGGCTTTCCCATCGTGCCCATCTGGCTTTTCAGGCCGGAAGCCCGGGTTGTCGCCAGTCCGAGGGCGGCCACCATGGACGGCTCATCGAGACCGAGGAGCCGCCCGGCCGCGATGGTTGCGCCGAAGGCACCGCTGGTGCCGGTCTGGTGAAACCCTGCCTCGTAATGGGCCCGGCCGAGCCAGTCGCCGACGCGGCACGTCGCCTCGAGTCCGACGACCAGTGCGTCGAGAAACGCGCGACCGGACACGTTCTCCTTTTCCGCCACGGCCAGCGCCGCCGACATGACAACAACGCTCGGATGGCCGACATGCAGGAAATGCGTGTCGTCGTAGTCGAGCGCGTGACTCGTCGTCCCATTGACCAGAGCGGCGGTACGGGCATCGGACCGGCCGCCGCCGATCATCGTTGCGCTCGTGGAAGCGCCGTCGGCTACAGCGAAGTTCCGCGCCGCTCGCGATACCGGCTCGTTCCGCCCTGCCAGGCCCGCCGTCGCCCAGTCGAAGAGGGACAGCCGGGCGAAACGTCGCGCTTCGGCGGATCCGGGTGTGTCGGACAGTGCGAACCGAGCAAGACGTGTGGCGATGGTCATCAATAGCTCCGCGGCATTCCGAGCACATGCTCGGCGAGATAGGAGAGAATGAGATTGGTCGAGATCGGTGCCACCTGGTAGAGCCGGGTCTCGCGGAACTTGCGCTCCACGTCGTATTCCTCGGCGAAACCGAAGCCGCCATGGGTCTGGACACAGGCCTCGGCCGCCTCCCAGCTGGCCTCGGCCGCCAGCATCTTGGCCATATTCGCCTCGGCACCCGGATTCTCGTTTGCCTCGTACAGGCGGATTGCCTCATGCAGCATCAACTCGGCGGCGCGCATGCGCGCATAGGCCTTGGCGATGGGAAACTGAATGCCCTGATTCTGGCCGATCGGGCGGCCGAAGACCACTCGCTCGCCGGCATAGGTCGCGGCCTTGTCGATGAACCATTTGGCGTCGCCGATACATTCGGCGGCGATCAGGATGCGCTCGGCATTCATCCCCGACAGGATGTAGCGGAACCCCTTCCCCTCCTCGCCGATCATGTTGGCCGCCGGGACCGGCACGTCGTCGAAGAACAGTTCCGTCGTCGCGTGGTTCATCATCGTGCGGATCGGCTGGATGGTCAGCCCGTTCGCCTTCGCCTCGCGCATGTCGACAAGGAAGACCGAGAGCCCTTGCGTCTTCTTCTCCACCTGATCCAGCGGTGTCGTGCGACACAGAAGGATCATCAGATCGGAGTGCTCGGAACGCGAGATCCAGATCTTCTGGCCGTTGATCCGGAACGTGTCGCCGTCGCGCCGGGCCGTCGTGCGCAGGGACCCGGTATCGGTGCCGCTGGTCGGCTCGGTAACGCCGAAAGACTGCAGGCGCAGCGTACCTTCGGCGATCTGCGGCAGATAGGCCTGTTTCTGAGCGTCCGAACCATGCCTCAGCAAAGTGCCCATCGTGTACATCTGGGCGTGACACGCACCGGCATTGCCGCCCTGACGATGGATCTCCTCCAAGATCACCGCCGCTGCCGAAAGCGGCAGGCCCGAGCCGCCATACTCCTCGGGAATCAGAGCCGACAGAAAGCCTGCCTCGGTCAGCGCCCGCACGAATTCGCCCGGATAGGCGCGGTCCTCGTCAAGCTTGCGCCAGTAGCTGCCGGGGAAGTCCTGGCAGAGCCGTCCCACGGCTTCGCGAATCTCGTCATGGGTCTCGATGCTGGTCATGCCGTACTCCTGTGTCGGGGCGATCATAGTGTCCCTGCGCGAGACCGGCAGTGCGCGACGGGAGATGGCGCCGATAGCTTGGTCCTATAGAAAATGAACGAATCCGCATGCGGGAATGTGCGGGGACGTCGGCAAGACCTCAGGGCGGCATGCGATGTCCGATCGCTCACGAGCCTTTTCGGCCGGGGCGCGGCGGCTCGAGGGCACAGCGGATTCAGGCCAGCTCGAGGGTCGCCCGCATCGAGGTCACGCCGTCGGACCGCTCGATGACCCCACTCCCGGAAGTCCCGCCAGCACCGTGAACAAGCCGGATCGGGGTCGTGTCGAAGACCGGCGCGAGGGCCCGGAATGCGAATCGGCGGACGGATGAGCCGCCCGCCATGGCGTCGCACAGCTTGGTCGCCATCAGCGGGCCGTGCACGATCAGTCCCGGATAGCCTTCGACCTCGCGGCAGAAATCGCGGTCCCAATGGATGCGGTGGCCGTTATGGGTGAGTGCCGAATAGAAGAAGAGCTCCATGTCCGGATGGATGAAAAAGCCGGCCGGGACCGGGTCGTCGGCGGTGCGAAGAGCGGTCTCGGGCAGGCCGCGATCGCGATACACGATCGTCTGTAGTTCGGTGAGGGCCTGCTCACCCTCCTGGCTGATCGCATGCTCGACCGTGACAAAGCAGAGATCGCCGCTGCGACCGCTCTTGAAGGCAACGTCGGTGATGGTCGATCGGCGCGTTGCCGGCACTGCGATCCGCAGCGGCCGCTGCACCGTTACGTCGCTGGCCGCCCACATGCGGCGATGGAACGGTGCCGGCGGCAGGAACAGGCCCAGGCGCTCGTGACCGTCGTCGCCCTGGTGGTCACTGGGGAAGCCGCGATTGAAATAGGCCCAGTGCCAGGTCGCCGGCAGGACGCCTTGCGGGACTGCGACGCCGAGAACACTGGCCTGCTTGGCAGCCGTTTCGGGGGCGAGGGTATCGCTCGTCTCGCGCTGGCGCCCGACATAGGCCATGCAGTCGTTGCGGATCGCCTCGTCCATGGATTGCCGCCTTCCTCTTCGCGTGCCGGGATCAGGCGTCAAACTAGGCGGCGGCGGCGGTCTCCGTCCAATAGGCCGACGTCGCGCATGTCATAGGCCCCGGCTCTGACAACGCGGACGATCAGCAGCCTGATCGGCTCCCGCCCCGGGTCCCAACGCCCCAAAGGCGGGGGTCGCGTTCGCGCGGGTCGCCAAGCCAAGCGCAAGAAACGGACCGGATTGCAACTCTCCTTTTCCTCGGATCGTCCGACTTGCTTCGAACGGCCGCACCCAGCGAAAACGGTAGAGGGGATGGCGAAGGAACCTCTCCCGGTTTCTCGGGGTTTCGTTCGAGCTCCACACGGTAACTTGCAGCGTGGCGACGAGCGATCCGGGCCCCCCGCACTGAGTTGGTCCTCCCGCTTCATCAACGAGCGGGTCCATGCCAACATTCAGAAGGACGGCACCTATTCGGTCGTGCCGCGCATGTGGGGCGGCATCACCTCGGCCAGGGAATTGCGGGCGATCGCCGATGTCGCCGACAAGTTCGCGATCCCGACCGTCGAGTGCACCGGCGGCCAGCGCATCGACCTTCTCGGCGTGAGGAAGGAGGATCTGCCCCGGGTCTGGGCTGATCTGAACGCCTCTCGGTCCGTGTCGAGCCGGATGCGGCACTCGTTCGGCGCCGGCGCGTAGGCCTTCGGCGATCACGCGAACGGCCGCGATCGCCGTCGGCAGAACAGCATGGGATTGGTTGCCGTTGCATCGGCTCCTGCGATCCTCAGAAAACGAAATCGACCGACGTGAGCAGCCAGCAACCGGTGCCCCATTCGATCCGGTTACCCGCCGCGTCGCCATTGACTGCACTGGTGCGGAAGACCGGCGTGCTGGGCGTGAGTTCCAGCTGGCTCGCCTCCTCGGCGGTGGCAAAGCCTCCGCTGATCCGCGTCTCGATCCGTCGATACTTGGCGATACCATGTGCGAGGAACACATCGGTGACCGATTGCCGCCGCGCATAGACGGCGGCGAAGTCCGGCAGGAGCCTTGCGGGCAGGATCTTGGTACTGGCGTGGATCGGCTGTCCATCGGCCGAGCGCACGCGGCGCAGCCGGATGACCGGAGCGCCAACGGGGAGATGCAACTGCGCGGCGGCTGCCGCGTCGGCCTCCTCTTCCTCCAGCACCAGCGTGCGCGTCTCGACCAGCTTGCCGTCGGAGCGCAAGCTGTCGAAGAATCGACTGCCGTCGCGTACCGACAGCACCGAGGGTGGGCTGCGCACGAACACGCCGACGCCCTTTCGTGAGGTGAGATGCCCTTCCTGCTGCAATTGCAGCAGCGCCTGGCGGAGCGTGATGCGGGTGACGCCGAATTTCTCGGCCAGATGGACCTCGCCCGGCAACTGGCTGCCTGGACGCAGCCCCCCATCCTCGACAAGCGCCAGGACATAATCGTGGATCTGCTGCCAGATCGGCATGTCGCTGCGCGGCCGCAAAACCAGATCGCCGAAATCCGGCGTTGCGGCGTCGTTTTCAATCTTCTGCGAGGCGGTGCTGCTCATCGATCCTACCCTGCCGCCATCTCGGGGGTCGCCGCGACCGATGCCGCCGAGGGCAACTCCTCCAGTGCCCGCCGTGCGTACACGATGCGCCCGCCGACCATCGTCGCAACGATTTCCGGATGCCGCATGTCAGCCATGTCGACCAGGATGAGATCCGCCCGCTTGCCATTCGTCAGACTGCCGCGATCGTGCAGACCCGCGGCGCGCGCAGCGTTGGCGGAGACAAGCGGCCAGTAACGCGCCAGCGCGTCCACATCGCCATCGGCCAGAGCGAAGGCCGCATGCAGCGGCGAAGGATAGTGATAGTCGCTGGTCAGCACCGTGCAATGGTCCGATGCGACCGCTTCGCGCGCATCCATCGCTTTGTTGTGGCTGCCGCCGCGCACGACATTCGGCGCGCCCAGAATGACGTCCTCCCCGCCGGCACGGGCCGCCGCCGCGGTCTCGGCATTCAGCGGAAACTCGCAGGAGCGCGCGCCGAGCGCCCGGAACCGGGCGCGCTCCTCGGGCGTGGCCTCGTCATGCGCCAGAAGGACATTGCCCCCTGCCTGCGCTGCCGCCGCAAGCTCGGCAATGGCACCCGGCACGTCGTCACGCCGCGCCCACACAGCGTCGAGCAGCGCCATGTAGTCCTCGCGGGACAGGCCGGAGCGCTCGGCCATCTGGCCGATCTTTCGGGCAATGGTCCCCTTCAGCACCGAGCCGGTCGTGTGGTCGTTGAAGGCGAGGATCGGCGAAGGCTCCAGCGACAACCACTCGGTCACCTCGGCGACCGCGTCGAGCGCGAAGGTTTCCCAGCGCAGATGCAGCCGCGTGTCGCAGTTCAGATGCGGACGCAGGGCCTGAAGCGATCCGATGAAGCTGCGTGCCGCATCGAGCGAGCGGAGCCCCGGTTCCCAGGAGATCGTCACACCGTGAAACGCCGTGGTGATGCCGTTGCCAACGAGCTGGCGATCGGTGTCGCGCAGCGCCAGACCGACATCGAAGCGCACGCCGGGCCGCGGCATGATCTGCCGCTCGAAGGCGTCGCCATGGATGTCGACGATGCCGGGCAAGACCAGGAGCCCTTCTGCATCCAGTCGCCGCGGACGCTCGGCCCTGTCGACGATGTGCTCGCCTGCCACGTGCAGCCCACGCTCATGCCAGCTGTCGCCGGCCAGCGTCGTTGCGTTCTCGATCAGCCACGCCATCTCGGCCCCTCGTTCTTTTGTCATTCATGCGTCACCTGCTGTCTATACAGGTAGCTGCGAACCCGCTGCCCTGTCTATACAGAAGGACAAACTGAATGCTTCGTTCGCTGGTTTTTGCTCTCGCCGCCACGGTCGTCACTTCGGTGACGGCCATCGCCGAACCCGTCCGCTTCGCTGTCACCGACATCGAGGGGCTCGAAGCCCTGCAGCAGGAATTCGGAGGCTTCCAGGAAGCGCTCGAAGCCGAGACCGGCCTTGATATCGAGCTGATCTCCGTCAGCTCGCGCACGGCGGCCGTCGAGGCGCTGAACGCCGGACAGGTCGAGCTGGTCCTGACCGGCCCCGCCGAATACGTGGTGATGAAGGAGTTGAGCGATCCGCGCATCGTCGTCGCCTGGCAGCGCCCGGACTATTTCGCCCAGCTCGCCGTTCTCGCCGACGGCCCGATCCGCACCATCGCGGACCTGAAGGGCAAGAAGATCGCCTTCGGTTCGGTCGGCTCGACCTCGCAGCATCTGGGACCCGCCCAGGCTCTCGCAGACCAGGGCGTGAACTACGGCGTCGACTACGAGCCGGTGATCATTTCGCGCAACGTCGCGGCCGAGGCCCTGATCCGCGGCGACATCGCCGCGATGGGGCTCAATTTCGACCATCTCAACTCGATCCGGGCCGCCTTCCCCGACAAGGCCTTCGCCGTCGTCGCCCGCGGCCGCGATCTGCCCAATGACATCCTCGTTGCCCGCAAGGACATTTCCGAAGACGTCTACAAGACGATCCGCGACGCCTTTCTCGAGAACGGCAACGAACTGATGAACGCCGTCCTCAAGGGCGAGGACAATCAGAAGTTCAAGGGCGGCACCTTCCTGACCGACATCGACGACGGCGAATACGACTATGTGCGCTCGATGTATCGCACCATCGGCGTCGACACCTTCACCGCCTTCGTCGAATGAGCGTTCTTCTGGACCAGACGGCGGCCTCGAAGGCCGGTCCGTTTCACGCGGCCCTGTCGGCTCCCCCTCGCGGGGAGCCGGAACGGTTGGATCTCCCACCGGCCACGGCGCCGGGGGCGACGATCATCAGCGCCCGTGACCTTGGCAAATCCTACGCGAACGGCCAGCCGGTCTTCACCGGGGTGAAGATCGACATCAGGAGCGATCAGCGTGTCGCGCTGATCGGCTCGAACGGCGCCGGCAAGTCGACGCTGCTCAAATGCCTCGTCGGCCTGCTGCCGCTCAGCGACGGCGAGATCATGACGCTGGGAGAGACCTTCCGGTCGGCACCGAGCGGCGCGCAATTGCAGCGCCTCCGGCGGCAGATCGGCTTCGTCTTCCAGAACCACGGACTGGTCGGGCGCCAGTCGGTGCTCACCAACGTCATCCAGGGCAAGCTCGGCCTGCCCGGCGGATGGCGGGCCTGGCATCACGCCCTTGCCCGTGAGGACTGGCGCGAGGAAGCGATGCAGGTGCTGGCCGACGTGCGCCTTGCCGACAAGGCCTGCGCCCGCGCCGACCAGCTTTCCGGCGGTCAGGCCCAGCGCATCGCCATTGCGCGCGCGCTGATCAGAAAGCCGAAGCTGCTGATCGCCGACGAGCCCGCCGCGAGCCTCGACCCCTGGGTCGGTCGCGAGATCATGACGATCTTCTCCGACCTCGCCTCCGAGCACGGGATCACGCTGGTCTACACGACGCACGATATGGAGCATGCCATGCACTATTCGGACCGGATCATCGCCTTGAAGGCCGGCAGGGTGCATTTCGATCTCCCAACTCCGATGGTCGGCCGGCAGCAGATGGAAGACGTCTTCAATGGGTGACGCGCCGGCCAGGATGCGCGCGCCCTCGCGTCTGCCCTCGATCTCGCCGATCAGCTTCACGCTGCTCGTAGCCTTTGCAGCGGTCTTTTTGGTCTCGCTCGGCCAGGTCGCCCCGTCGCCCGAGCGGCTCGCCGCCGGGGCGCCGCAGATGGTCGAGCTGATCGGCCGCATGCTGCCGCCCAATCTGGAACCGACGTTCCTCCAGCGCATGGGCTGGCGCATTCTCGAAACCCTGCAGATCGCACTCGTCGGCACGGTCATCGGCGTCGTCATCAGCCTGCCGATCGGCTGGCTCGCAGCGCGCGGCATCTCCCCGCTCGGGGCGTTCCGACAGCTGCCACGGGGCATCATCTCGCTGTTTCGGACCATACCGGATCTCGTCTGGGCACTGGTCTTCGTCTCGACGGTCGGGCTCGGCGCAATTGCCGGCACCATGACGATCGTCGTCGACACGATCGGCTTCTGCGGCCGGTTCTTCGCCGAAGCCATGGAAGAGGCCGACAAGAAGCCGCAGGAGGCCTTGCGGGCGATCGGCGCCTCGCGGGTCAGCATCCTCTTCGGGGCGACGCTGCCGAGCATCATGCCGACGCTGATCAACAGCTCGCTCTTTGCGCTGGAAAAGGGGGTCCGCTCCTCGGTCGTCCTCGGCCTCGTCGGCGCCGGCGGCATTGGCCAGGAGCTGAAGGTTGCCTTCGACCTCTTCCAGTACCGCAACGCCTCGGCGATCATCCTTGCGATCTTCGCGATCGTGCTGGTGATTGAATATTTCACCGACCGGCTGCGTGCCCGATTCGAGTGAGCCGGCCATCGCAAGCCTGACGACCGACAACGCCGGAGCGGGTCCTGTCGGGATCCGCGCTGACTGCCTCAGCAGACTGACGCCATCAGACCAGACCACAACGGACAGAATGCCATGCTCTCCTCGGCCAACCACTCCTCCGATCCCAGCCGGCCCGCGCGCCGCCGCGCCATGGAAGCCTTTGCAGCCAGCGATGCACAAACGCTCGCAACGGCCTGGGACGCGATCGCCGGCGAAGTGCCGGTCACCAGCCTGCGCGGCCCCGAGGTCGGGCTTGTCATGTTGCAGGGCCGGATCGGCGGCAGCGGCGCGCCGTTCAATATCGGCGAGGCCAGCGTCACGCGCGCCAGCATGCGCCTCGCCTCGGGCGAAGTCGGCCACGCGATGATCATGGGTCGTGACGCCGACCACGCGCGCCTCGCCGCGCAACTCGATGCCGGCTGGCAGCGCGACGACTGGCGAGCCGCGATCGAAGCCATGGTCGTCGGCCCCGCATTGACGAAGCAGGAAGAGGCCGACCGGCGCTCCGCCGAGGAGACCGAGGCGACGCGCGTCGACTTCTTCACGATGGTTCGGGGTGACGAGTGATGACCCGCACAATGACGACCGCATCCCTCGAAGGTGGCTTCGCCGACCCCGTTTTCGACGCCCAGGCCGCCTTTTCCGCGATCATGAATGCCTTTGCCCGGCCGGGCACGATCGTCGATCTTGGCGCGTTGGCCGCGCCGCCATCGCCTGTCCCACCGGCGGCGGGGGCGATCCTCGCCGCGCTGGCCGACTACGACACGCCCCTGTGGCTCGACCCTGCGGATCTTAGCGCCGGTGTCGCTGAATGGCTTGCCTTCCACACCGGTGCGGCGATCGTTCCCGAGCCGCAGGCTGCCGCCTTCGCCCTCATCTGCGACCCGACCAAGCTGCCAGCCCTGTCGCATTTTTCCGCCGGCACTGCGGCTTATCCCGATCGTTCGGCAACGCTGATCCTTTGCCTCCCGGCTCTTCGGGGCGGCGAGAGGCTGCAGCTGACCGGCCCCGGCATAGAGACGACCGCCTCCGTCAGCCCGTGCGGACTGCCGGACTTCTTCCGCGATGATTGGGCAAACAATCGCGGCCTTTATCCCCGCGGCATCGACATGCTGCTCGTTTCCGGCAGCGAAGCCCTGGGCCTGCCGCGCACCACCCAGATCGGAGATCGCTGAGATGTATGTCGCCGCCAAGGGAGGCGAAGCCGCAATCGCCAGCGCCCACCGTCTTCTCGCCGACCGTCGTCGCGGCAACCGCGACGTCCCGGCACTGACATTGGAGCAGATCGCCGGTCAGCTGGCGCTCGCCGTGGACCGGGCGATGGCCGAGGGCTCGCTCTACGATCCGCAACTCGCCGCGATGGCCGTGCGTCAGGCACGGGGCGATCTGATCGAAGCGATCTTCCTGATCCGCGCCTATCGCACCACCCTTCCCCGTTTCGGCAATTCGCAGCCGCTCGAGACGGGGACCATGCGGATCGAACGGCGGGTGTCGGCAACCTACAAGGATCTGCCGGGCGGCCAGTTGCTGGGCCCGACCTTCGACTACACCCATCGGCTGATCGACCCGGACATGGCGGGCGACGCACCGGTCGAGGCCGGCGCGCGTCGCGACTGGCCGGGCGAAGCCTGTCCGCGGGTGACCGACATTCTCGGCGCCGACGGCCTGATCGAGCCTGACGGCGACGCGCCGGACGGCAAGCCGGGTGATCTGACCCGCGAGCCGATGGAATTTCCTGCCGGCCGCGACCTGCGACTGCAGGCGCTGGCGCGCGGCGACGAGGGCTTCCTCCTGTCGCTCGCCTATTCGACCCAGCGCGGCTTTGCCCGCTCCCATCCCTTCGTCGGCGAAATCCGCATCGGCCTCGTCGATGTCGAGGTGGACATGCCCGAAGTCGGTTTCCCGGTGACCATCGGTCGGGTCCGGATGACCGAGTGCCAGATGGTCAACCAGTTCCGGGGCTCGGCAAAGCAGCCGCCGCAATTCACCCGCGGCTACGGACTGGTCTTCGGCCAGTCCGAGCGCAAGGCGATGGCCATGAGCCTCGTCGACCGGGCGCTCAGGGCCGACGAGTTCGGCGAGGAACGCACCGCCCCCGCACAGGACGAGGAGTTCGTCATCGCCCATTCCGACAATGTCCAGGCCACCGGCTTCGTCGAGCACCTGAAGCTGCCGCACTATGTCGACTTCCAGGCCGAGCTCGATCTGGTGCGCCGCATGCGCCGGGAGCACGCCGCGCGAGACATTGATGAGGGCAACGGAGAGGCCGGCGCCGACGAAGCCGCCGCGCGGGAGGCCGCCGAATGACCGCCGCCCTGCCCGCCTACAACTTCGCCTATCTCGACGAACAGACCAAGCGGATGATCCGCCGTGCGATCCTCAAGGCGATCGCGATCCCCGGTTACCAGGTCCCCTTCGCCTCCCGCGAAATGCCGATGCCCTACGGCTGGGGCACCGGCGGGGTGCAGGTAACCGCTTCGATCCTCGGCCCGAACGACGTTCTGAAGGTCATCGACCAGGGCGCCGACGACACCACCAACGCCGTGTCGATCCGCGCCTTCTTCGAAAAGACCGCGCGGGTCGCTACAACGACGCGGACGAGCGAGGCGACGATCGTCCAGACCCGTCACCGCATTCCCGAGACGCCGCTGACCGCCGGCCAGATCATCGTCTTCCAGGTGCCGATCCCCGAGCCCCTACGGTTTCTCGAACCGCGTGAAACCGAAACGCGGGTGATGCACGCGCTGGAGGAATACGGGCTGATGCATGTAAAGCTCTACGAGGACATCGCCCGTCACGGCCACATCGCCACGACCTATGCCTATCCGGTGAAGATCGAGGGCCGCTACGTCATGGATCCCTCGCCGATCCCGAAATTCGACAATCCGAAAATGCACCGCTCGCCGGCCCTTCAGCTCTTCGGCGCGGGGCGTGAGAAGCGGATCTACGCCCTGCCGCCCTTCACCGACGTCGTGTCGCTGGATTTCGAGGACCACCCCTTCGCTGTTCAGGCTTTCGACCGCCCCTGTGCGCTCTGCGGCGCCGAGAACGTCTATCTCGACGAAGTCGTCACCGACGACCGCGGCGGGCGGATGTTCGTCTGTTCCGACACCGACCATTGCGAAACGCGGCGCGAGGCCGGCCATGCCGGTGACGGTGGACCGGCTCTACGGCACGAGAACAGGCAGGGCGAGGCATGACATCGATTGACCAAGTATCGCCGCTACTCGCCGTTCGCGACCTCACCCGCCGCTATGGCGCCCGGGTCGGCTGTGAAGCCGTTTCCTTCGACGTCTGGCCCGGCGAGGTCGTCGCCATCGTCGGCGAGTCCGGATCCGGCAAGACGACGCTGCTGAACTGCATCGCTGCGCGCATGGCCCCGACGTCGGGCAGCGTCTCCTACGCCATGCGCGATGGCACGATGCGCGATCTCGCCAGCCTCGGCGAGGCGGAACGGCGTCTTCTGATGCGCACCGACTGGGGCTTCGTCCACCAGCATGCCGCCGACGGCCTGCGGATGCGGGTCTCGGCCGGCGCCAATGTCGGCGAACGGCTGATGGCGGTGGGCGAGCGGCATTATGGCGGCATCCGCGAGAGCGCCACCGACTGGCTGGGACGCGTGGAGATCGCCGAGGATCGGATCGACGACCGCCCGGACGCGTTCTCCGGCGGCATGCGCCAGCGCCTGCAGATCGCCCGCAATCTCGTCACACGACCGCGCCTTGTCTTCATGGACGAGCCGACCGGCGGGCTCGACGTCTCGGTCCAGGCGCGGCTTCTCGACCTGATCCGCTCGCTGGTCGCCGAGATGGGGCTATCGGTCGTGATCGTCACCCACGACCTCGCCGTGGCGCGGCTTCTCTCGCAGCGCATGATCGTCATGAAGGCCGGCCGCGTGATCGAACAGGGCCTGACCGACCGGGTCCTCGACGACCCGCACCATGCCTACACCCAGCTCCTCGTTGCCTCGATCCCGGAAAGCTGAGCCATGTCCGTGCCTTCCCAGCCGATCCTCACGGTCCGCGACGTCGCCAAGTCCTTCACCATGCATCTGCGCGGCGGCCTTCGCCTGCCGGTCGTCGCGGCGGCCTCCTTCACCGTCGCGCCTGGCGAATGCGTCGTGCTGGGCGGCCCATCGGGCGTCGGCAAATCATCGATCCTGCGCATGGTCTATGGAAACTACGCCGTCGATGCCGGCGAAATCGTGATCCGCGACGGGGCCACCGGCAACCTGACAGATCTTGCCAGCGGCGACCCGCGCCGGATCATCGCCCTTCGCCGCGACGCGATCGGCTATGTCAGCCAGTTCCTGCGCGCCATCCCGCGTGTGCCGGCGCTCGACGTCGTCGCTGAGCCGCTCGTCGCCCGCGGCATCGCGCCCGAGGCGGCGCGCGAACGAGCCCGCGTCCTTCTCGCCCGCCTCAATCTGCCCGAAGCGCTGTTCGAGCTGCCGCCCGCCACCTTCTCAGGCGGCGAGAAGCAGCGGGTGAACATTGCCCGCGGCTTCATCACCGACCACCCGCTGCTGCTGCTCGACGAACCGACCGCCTCGCTCGACGCGGAGAACCGCGACGTGGTCTGCGACATGATCGAGGCCAAGACCGCGGCGGGCACCGCCGTGCTCGGCATCTTCCACGATGCGGCGGTGCGCGATCGCATTGCGACGCGGATCATCGACGTCTCCGCCTTCTCCGCCCGCAAGGCGGCCTGATGCCGAAGCTCTCAATATCGCCGCTGGTCCACCCCAGCGCCCAGATCGAGGATTGCGCTCTCGGGCGCTACACCGAGATCGCCGAACGTTGCCCCCTGACCGAGACCGTCCTCGGCGACTATTCCTACGTGATGGAAGACGGCAGCATCTGGTGCACGGCGATCGGCAAGTTCGTGAACATCGCCGCTTGCGTCCGCATCAACGCCACCAACCACCCGACATGGCGCGCCACCCAGCACCATTTCACCTACCGGGCCGGTGATTATTTCGACGGTGAAGAGAACGAGGCGGGCTTCTTCGACTGGCGCCGCGCGCACCGGGTCGTCATCGGCCACGATGTCTGGATCGGCCATGGCGCGACGATCCTGCCCGGCGTCACCATTGGCAACGGCGCCGTGATCGGCGCGGGCGCGGTCGTATCGAAGGACGTGCCGGCTTACATGATTGTCGGCGGCGTTACCGCCCGTTTGATCCGGCCGCGCTTTGCCGGCGATATCGGCGCGCGCATGGATGCCCTGGCGTGGTGGGACTGGCCGCACGAGACGCTGCACGCCGCCCTCGCCGACTTCCAAAGTCTTGATGCACAGGCATTTCTCGACCGGCACGGCGGATAATCCGCCGCGCGTCGGTGCCGCCGAGCGGCTGTCATCGAACGTTTAGAAAGTCGTCATCGCACCCACATGGAGCGCTCCTAAGAGTCACCCGTCGAGACGCTGGACGGGGGACCCGCATGAGCGCCATAGCGATCAAAGACCTGTCCAAGCGCTTCGCTCTGAAGCAGGCGCTCGACAAGGTCAGCCTGACCATTGCCGAAGGCGAGATGGTCGCGCTGATCGGCGCGTCCGGTTCCGGCAAGTCGACGCTGATCCGCCATATCGCCGGCCTCGAACGCGCCGACCGCGGCACCGGATCGAGCATCGCGCTGTTCGGCGCGCCGATCCAGTCCGACGGCCGGCTCGGCGCCGGCGCGCGTGCCATGCGGCGCGAGATCGGCGTCATCTTTCAGCAGTTCAATCTCGTCTCGCGGCTGCCGGTCATCACCAATGTCCTTCTCGGCAATCTCGGCCGCATTCCGCGCTGGCGCGGCACGCTCGGCTGGTTCTCGCGCGATGAGAAGCTTGCGGCCCGCGCCGCGCTCGGCCGCGTCGGCATTCCGGAAGTCGCCTGGCAGCGCGCTTCCACCCTGTCCGGCGGCCAGCAGCAGCGCGCGGCCATTGCCCGCTGCCTCGTGCAGAAATCGCGCGTCATCCTTGCCGACGAGCCGATTGCCTCGCTCGATCCGGCCTCGGCCCGCCGCGTGATGGACGTGATCGCCGAGATCAACCGCACCGACGGGATTACCGCCGTCGTGTCGCTGCATCAGGTCGAATATGCCCGCCGCTACTGCCCTCGCACCATCGCGCTTCGCGGCGGCGAAGTCGTCTATGACGGCCCCTCCCACGCACTGACCAACGCCTTCCTGACCGAGCTCTACGGCGCGGATTCGGAAGAGCTCGTCCTTCCGGACGCACTGCCGGTCGACGCCGACAGGCGTGTCCGGGCCACGAAGCAACCGCCGGTGACCGCACCGGCGCTGGTGCCGGCCTGACGCCGCAACGACATCCAAACGCAACAGGGGAACAACGCCATGAACATGGTTCTTCGCACACTCGCCGCCGCCACGATGGTCGCCGGCATCTCGACCACGGCCCTTGCCCAGGACGAGCTCGCCTTCGGCATCATCTCCACCGAGAGCCAGCAGAATCTGCGGCCGAAATGGGAGCCGTTCCTCGCCGACATGGAAGAGAAGACCGGCCTCGCCGTGAAGCCCTTCTTCGCGTCCGACTATGCCGGCGTCATCGAGGGCATGCGTTTCGACAAGGTGCAGCTCGCCTGGTACGGCAACAAGTCCGCCATGGAAGCCGTCGATCGCGCCAATGGCGAGATCTTCGCCCAGACCGTCGATATCTCCGGCAATCCCGGCTACTGGTCGCTGGTGCTCGCACCGAAGGACTCGCCGCTCGAGAAGATCGAGGATCTCCTGAAATGCGACCAGTCGCTGAATTTCGGCCTCGGTGACCCGAACTCGACCTCCGGCTATCTCGTCCCGATGACCTTCGTCTTCGCCGCCAACGGCGTCGACCCGAAGGAGTGCTTCAAGAACGTCACCAACGCCAACCACGAGACCAACGCCATGGCCGTTGCCAACGGCCAGGTCGACGCGGCGGCGAACAATACCGAGAGCCTTGCCCTCATCGAGAAGAACAATCCGGACGCCTTCGCCAAGATCAAGGTGATCTGGAAGTCGCCGCTGATCCCGGCCGATCCGATCGTGTGGAACACCAACCTGCCGCAGGAGAGCAAGGACAAGATCAGGGAGTTCTTCGTGACCTACGGCACCGACCAGTCGACCGGTGACGTGGCCCACGAGAAAGAAGTCCTTGCGGGCCTGGAATGGGCGCCCTTCGTCGAATCCACCAATGACCAGCTCCTGCCGATCCGCGTGATGGAACTGTCGAAGACGATCGCCCAGATCGAGGCCGACGAGTCCAAGAGCGCCGAGGAGAAGACAGCCGAGATCGAGAAGCTCGAAGCTGAAAAGGCCGGCTACGAGGAGAAGATCAAGAGCGCTCCGCAGAGCTGACGCGTCACGCGACGGCGGGCCCTGCCTGTCGCACGCTTCGCCACAGTCCCTCCGGCCGGCACCGCATCCAGGCGCCGGCCGGTTTCGCTGATCACAGGATGCCCGATGACCGACGACGCGGTTTCTCTCTCGCGCCCCGCTGCCCCCGACCTGAATGCCGGCCGTGACTGGTCCCGCAGTGCCTGGAACGCGGTGATCTGGATCGGGCTTGCGGCCGCCCTTCTGTGGAGCTGGGCACCGGCCGAGATGGGTCGCTGGACCTATCTTTTCACCGATGCCGACAACATGGCGCAATACGCCGCCGGCTTCGCCAATCCCGACTTCACCGACTGGCGCTACTACGCCGAGGAAATGGTCGTCACGGTGCAGATCGCCCTGTGGGGCACCGTCCTGTCCGTGTTGCTCGCCATCCCCTTCGGCATCCTGTCGGCGCACAACATGGTGCCCTGGTACATCCTGCAGCCCTGCCGCCGGCTGATGGACTTCTTCCGCGCCATCCACGAGATCGTCTGGGCCGTGCTGTTCGTCGTCGCCGTCGGCCTCGGACCGTTTGCCGGCGTCATGGCGCTGTTCATCCACACCACGGGCATCCTCGCCAAGCTGTTCTCCGAGGCCGTCGAGGCGATCGACCCGCGTCCGGTGGAGGGCATTCGCGCCACCGGCGCGTCGAAACTGCAGGAAATCGTCTTCGGGGTGATCCCGCAGGTGCTGCCGCTGTGGATTTCCTATGCGCTCTACCGCTTCGAATCCAATGTGCGGGCCGCAACGGTTCTGGGGGTCATCGGTGCCGGCGGCATCGGTCAGGTCCTGTTCGAGTCGGTCCGCGGTTTCTACTATCCGCAATCCGCGGCCATCCTGATCATCATCGTCCTGTCGGTGGTACTGACCGACCTCCTGTCGCAACAGCTCCGGCGTTTCGTCACCTGAGGGTCAGCGCTGCGCGCCCCGAAAAGGCGCGGCCGGCGCCATTCTCACCCCGCGAGCCCTCAGCCCAGAAAATCACCTGACATGCCTCATGAAACAGTTCTGACCAACGCCCGCATCGTCACTGCCGAAACGGTCATCCACGGGCACCTGGTCCTGCACGGCGAACTGATCGCGGAGATCGGCGAGGGCCCGGCCAGAACCGGGCAGGACATGGACGGCGACATACTCATCCCCGGCCTCGTCGAGCTGCATACCGACCATATCGAGGGCACTTCATGCCGCGGCCGAAGGTGCTTTGGAACAAGATGGCCGCCATCCAGGCGCACGATACCCAGATCGCCGGCTCAGGCATCACCACGGTCTTCGACGCGCTGCGGGTTGGCACCGACGAGAACGCCACGCTCACCGCCGACGAAATGGCCGAGATGGGTGAGATGATCGGCAGGGCCGTCAACGAGGAACGGGTGCGCCCCGACCACTACATCCATCTGCGCTGCGAAGTTTCCGCGGCGGATGTCCTGGCAGGCTTTGACAGATTGGCGGTCAATCCCCTCCTGAAGCTCGTCTCCCTGATGGACCACGCGCCCGGCCAGAGGCAATTCGCCGATCTCGGGGCGTACCGGACGTACTACCAGAAGAAGCTCGGCCTCTCGGACATCGCATTCGAGAGCTTCAGCACCAAGCGGCTGGCGGAGTCGACGGAATTCGCCGACCGCCATCGCCGCGATATCGCCGGGGCATGCCGAGAGCGCGGCATTGTACTGGCCTCCCATGACGATGCGACAATCGCACATGTCGACGAGGCCTTGGCGCTGGGTATGAGCGTTGCCGAGTTCCCGACGACCCTGGAAGCGGCTTCCGCTTCGCGCGCAGCCGGTCTGCATGTCCTGATGGGCGCGCCCAATATCGTGCGCGGCGGCTCACACTCGGGCAACGTCTCGGCGATCGAACTGCTTCGTCTCGGCCTCCTCGACATCTTGTCCTCGGACTACGTCCCGTTTTCGATGCTGCAGGCAGCGTTCCATCTTGTGGACACGGGTGCGGCGGGCTTGCCGGAGGCGATCAGACTGGTGACGCTGAACCCGGCGGAGGCGGTCGGCCTGACAGACCGCGGCACCATCGCCGTCAGCCGGCGCGCCGATCTGGTGCGGGTGCGCAACCATCCCGGCGAGCCGCCGGTGGTCCGCTCCGTCTGGCGCCAGGGCAACCGTGTCGCCTGAAGGGGCGCGGGCATTCCGCTCCGGCCGGATAGAACAACCGGCCCTTCGTTGCATTCAGGCGACCTGTACGGTGGCCGAATTCGCGCAAACTGGCAAGCGATTGCAATCACTTAGGTAGATTTTGGTGGGCCCGGCAGGACTCGAACCTGCAACCAAGCGGTTATGAGCCGCCGGCTCTGACCAATTGAGCTACAGGCCCGCCGGGGATGGGCGTAGCGCAAAGGCTGGCGCCACTCAAGCGGGAGCGCGGCGGGCGGGTGATGTCGGGCGGGTTCTGCGGCCGCCCGCCATGTGATTTCGTGTTGACGCCGCAATGCGACCATAGAAGAGCGGTCCCTGTCACCTTCCATCAACGGAGAGTCAGCGCCCATGAACCGCCGCTTCAGTCCCCTGATCGCCACCCTGATTCTCGTCGCCGCGCCGGCCGCCGCGCTGGCGCAGACCGGGGCGCCGCAGCCCGCCGCCGAGGCGGCCGCGCGCACCCTCGTCGTGACCGGAACCGGCGAGGCCCGGGCGACGCCCGACGTCGCGATGACGAGTTTCACCGTGCTGCGCTCCGCCGAGACCGCGCGCGCGGCCCTCGATGCAGCCAATGCCGCGATGCGCGAGGTGACCGCGGGCATGCGCGAGACCGGCGTCGAAGACCGCGACCTGCAAACCTCGGGCTTCTCGATCAATCCGCAATATCGCTACGACAACCAGAATGACGGCACCCAGAAGCCGCCGGAGATCGTCGCTTACGAGGTGCGTAACAGCCTGACGGTGCGGGTGCGCGACATCGGCAAGCTCGGCGAGATCCTCGACCGCGCGGTCACGCTCGGGGTCAATCAGGGCGGCGACATCAGTTTCGACGTCGCCGAGCCGCAGGAGGCGCGCAATGCGGCGCGGCAGGAGGCGGTCAGCGACGCCATGGCCACGGCGAAGGTCCTGGCCGACGCGGCGGGCGTGACGCTCGGCCCGGTGCGCGAGATCAGCGAAAGCGGCGGCCAGATGCCGCCGCAGCCGATGGGCCGGTCGATGAAGATGATGGCGGCGGAGGCGGCGCCCAGCGTTCCGGTCGAGACCGGCGAGAACAGCTTCAACGCCAGCGTGCGCATGGTGTTTTCCATCGCCGACTGACACCCCCGTGGTCCGATCCGGGGACAGGACAGCGGCCCCCGCACCGGCATCTCCGGGCGCGGGGGCCGATAGGGTCAGCGACGGCGGAAGCTGATCACCGGGCAGCCGCGCTCGCGGGCAAAGCGGACCACGGCGCGGTGGCCGCGCGAGCGACCGGCGACGACGACAGCCCGACGGTTGGCCCGGCGGACATGCGCCCGGTGGACGCCCATGTTGCGCGCCTTGCGCACGGCGCGGCGCGGCGAGCAGGCGACCCGGGCGTGGTGGCTGCGACGGACATGGCGCACGGGCTGCGCTGCATGGCCGGAGCCGATGGTCACGCCGAAACGCAGGCCATCGGCGGCGGCCGGTGCGGTGGCGGTCGCGACACCGCCGGTGGCGAGCGCGGCAACGACACAGATCGAGCGGGCGAAAGACTGGAACATCGGGGCGTCTCCTCTTTGGGGTCCGCGGGCAGACACGCCGCCCGGACGGCATTGGCCGAAGTCCGATCGCAAAGCCGCCGATAGCACGTGGCGGAAGAGCGATCGCCTCCCCGCCCGTTCGGCAAGGAGTGACCCGAGATTAGGAGAGCGGGACTGAACGCTGCCGGAACCGGCCGTTCATCGACGGTTCAGCCGGCATCCGCCGGGACGGCGCGCATCCAGAACTGCAGGGTCTTGTCGCTCTCGGCCGTCTCACCGAGATCGCGCCACGCCATGGTGGCGATCAGTCCCGGCACCGGCCGATAGCCGCGCTTGTGCCAGAAGCCGTCCAGGGGCCGATAGTCCGCGGGCCGAGCCGGATGGTCGACCGGCCGTTCGACGGCGCAGAAGGCGGTGACGGCAAAGCTCTGTGCGGCCGCGGCCGCCTCGCGTCCGTCGAAGAAGCGGTGGCCGACGCCCCTGCCCCGCCATTGCGGATCGAGAACCGATTCGCCGAGATAGAACACGCCGGCCGGGTCAATGCCGTGAGCGGCGAAACTCGCGGCCAGTTGCGGCTGGTGATCGCCCAGCGGCGCCGCCGTCGCGGCACCGACGAGCCGGCCGTCCCCGGCGCGCGCAGCCACGATCACCGCCCCCGGCGAAGCGGCATAGGTGGCAAGGTAACGCCGCTCGTAGTCCCGGTCGCCCTCATAGAGATAGGGAAAGGCGCTGAAGACGGAGATCCGCAGGCCAGCCAGTTCGTCGAGCACGGCCTCGGCGGCCGCACCCTGCAGCGTTGCGACCGACAGGCCGCCGGTGTCGTCCCGCGTCATCGCGCCGAGACAGCCGCAATCCAGGCATTGAGATTGTAGTAGGTGGTCACCCGCGTGATCTTGCCGTCGTCGATCTCGAAGAACTGGCCGGCGGGCACCGCATAGCGCTGGCCGTTCGCTTCGGGCAGGCCCGGGGCGGTCGCCAGATATTCGCCATGGACGGTGTATTCGGCGGCCGCGCGGCCGGAGTTCGCAGCGGTCATGACGACGATGTCGCTCAGCGTCTCGCGGTAGTGACGGGCCATCATGGCAAGGAAGTCGCGGAAGGCGGCGTGGCCGATCTCGCGGCCGCCCTCGTTCAGATCATGGGCAACGTCCTCGTGCAGGCAGTCGAGCATGGCGCTCCAGTCGCTGGCATTGAAGGCCGCGAGATAGCGCTCGATCAGCGCTGCATTGTCGTTCATCGGAAGGCTCCGTCGGTTGGGCTGGGTCGGTTGCAGCCGGCTCGGTTCAGCCGAGCAGGCGCTGCAGCTTGGTCGGCAGGGATTCGATCACCGCGTCGGGCACGAAGAAGTCCGCGACCGGATCGCCCCCGCCCTCTGGTCCGTAGACCGAGAAATCGGTGACGCCCGTCTCGCGCAACAGCACCTCGTCGATGAAGAAATTGCCGGTGCATTCGCGCGATGGCCGGGTGAGGATCGCATGGGCGGCATCGGCGACGATCTGCGGCGAGCGGCTCATGCGCGCCATCTGATCGCCGCCCAGAACGTTGCGGATTGCCGCCGTGTCGATGGCGGTCAGCGGCCAGAGCGAGTTCACCGCGATGCCGTCGCGGCGGAACTCCTCGGCCATGCCGAGGGTGCACATGGACATGCCGAACTTCGCCATGGTGTAGGCGACGTTGTTGCGGAACCATTTCGGGTCCATGTCGAGCGGCGGCGACAGGTTGAGGATATGCGGGTTCGCCGCCGTCTTCAGATGCGGAATGCAGGTCTTCGAGACGAGGAAGGTGCCCCGCGCATTGACGCCGTTCATCAGGTCGTAGCGCTTCATCGGCGTATCGAGCGTGCCGGTGAGCTGGATCGCCGAGGCGTTGTTGATGCAGATGTCGATGCCGCCGAAGCGGGCGACCGCCTGGTCGACCGCGGCCTGCACCTGGTCCTCGTCGCGGATGTCGCAGACGACGGCGAGGCCCTTGCCGCCGGCCGCCTCGATCTCCTCCACCGCACTGTGGATGGTGCCCGGCAGCTTGGGATGCGGGGTGTCGGTCTTGGCCGCCACCACGACATTGGCGCCGTCCGCGGCTGCCTTCAGCGCGATCGCGAGGCCGATGCCGCGCGAGCCACCGGACATGAAGATGGTCTTGTTTCGAAGTGTCACGGTTGGCCTCCCCGTTCGCCTGACCGGCGGGACATCATCATACTCGCCGGCACGTGTCGACCGTCGGCCGAGGGCTGCCTCGGGCCATGGCGTTCGCTCCTCGGCCGCGCGCGATCACCATGACCGGCCCTGCGTCAGCCGGCGAAGATCGCGTCGCCCTGTTCGTCGATCACCTGCCGGCCCTTCATCAGCGCGAAGCGGGCGGCTTCCTCCTCGCTCTGGAACAGGTCGGCCCGCACCAGCCGGTGTGTTCGGGTCTCGCCGTCAATGGTCCGGGTGATGGTGGCGCAGAGCCGGAACTGGCCACCCTCGGCGATCGGCGTCGCGGCGATGTGGAACCCGTTATAGGTCTCTTCGGCCGCAACCCGTGCCGGCTTCGGCGCGGATGGTGCGGAGCCTCCGCCGAACAGCTTCTTGAGAAAGGACATGGCTCTCCTTCGCGCGCTGGTGGCACCGGGCGCAGATGCGCCATCGACAGGAGGAGATAGCGGCCCTGCCGTTTCGGCAAGCCCGGGCGGGTCTCGGCCATGTCATGGAAGGAGATCGTGCCGGGCCGAAAAGGGACCCGTGCGGCACCGGCCTGGAGCGGGCGCAGGGCTGCCGCAAGGCAGCAGGCGGGCGTCAGCGCCGCCAACGAAAACGGCGCGCCGGACCGGATGTCCGGAACCGACGCGCCGCCGATGATCGATCAGCTGTCGAGGAAGGAGCGCAGCTTGCGCGAGCGGCTCGGATGCTTGAGCTTGCGCAGCGCCTTGGCCTCGATCTGGCGAATACGCTCGCGGGTGACCGAGAATTGCTGGCCGACCTCTTCGAGCGTGTGATCGGTGTTCATGCCGATGCCGAAGCGCATGCGCAGCACGCGTTCCTCGCGCGGCGTCAGGGAAGCGAGGACCCGCGTCGTGGTCTCGCGCAGATTGCCCTGGATCGCCGCGTCGATCGGCAGGATGGCGTTCTTGTCCTCGATGAAGTC
>Ga0189290_100071_pt1 | contig 97880 bp, 103 predicted proteins | sample UW140minimetaG_FD_130318 | JGI IMG/M metagenome (GOLD analysis project Ga0189290, IMG submission 130318) | Marine microbial communities from the Costa Rica Dome - UW140 mini metaG | ecosystem: Environmental > Aquatic > Marine > Oceanic > Photic zone | place: Costa Rica: the Eastern Pacific...
ATATTGTAAAAAAATCTTTGATAGTTTAACCTTGTTTCGGAGGAACTGTCCCTTTTTTATGCATTATTCCTGCAAGCTTAATCTCTGTCTTTTTTATTTTATGATTAGATGTCTCATTCGTTGATTTGATCTCTGATGATGGTAATACTGCAGTTAATAATCCGATAGCTAGAACAGCTAATAATGTAAGTTTGAAAGTTTTCATAATTGTTTGCTTTTTATAGTTTAAGGTTTGATTATTCTTAATATACGGCACAACAAGAGGCGAGAGATATAATTAAATAAATATTAAATCTCGCACAAGTAGTTGTGCTTATAAAAAACACATACAATTAATTAAGGGTAGGGTCACTAAAAAATGTACATACCCTTAACATTCAATGGATAAAATTGTTTGTTAATGCAAAAAAATTACAGAGGGGTTTAACAAAACTTTAGCAAAGATACGATTTTGTCTGTCTCGAATATTGCGTTTTTCGATAAAACACAATATTTAACGCTAAAAAACAATGTTTTGTATTGTTTTTTTTTGTATATAGAATAACGTTCGACTGCATAGAGAAACGAACAAATATGAATGAATAGTTCTCTAATTACTAAATGAAAAGAGTATAAAATAAAAAAGCATCCCGATTTTCTATTAAAGAAAAAAGGAAAGCTTTCCATCGGTTTAACTACTTAAACCATTGACAGACTACTACATCTGTCAAAACAACACAACTAAAATCATTTGCCAAAAAAAGCTCCAATCTCTTGGAGCTTTTTAGCAATTTAGCGGTCTGGACGGGACTCGAACCCGCGACCCCCTGCGTGACAGGCAGATATTCTAACCAACTGAACTACCAGACCGTTGCTTATTGCGAGTGCAAATATACACCCCTTTTTTAATATCACAAGCGTTTTTTAAACTTTTTTTAAAAAAAATTACATTAAATAAATTTTTGCCGCTCTACCATATAGGTCGTTAAAATAGCATCAAAACCCCTATTAATGTCAGCCTCAACGTATTTGATTTTATTTTGCCCACATTTAATACGTAAATTCTCAAAATAATCGCTCACTAATTTTTCGTAATTTTCTTTTACAGAATCCGAGTATAAATTAATAAACTCACCAGTTTCTACATCAACAAATCGTTTTGGCTTATTATCGAAGTCGAAAGTTAGCTCTTTATTTTTATCGAAAACATGAAATAGAACTACTTCGTGCTTATTATGTTTTAAATGTCTTATCGCCTCAAACAGCTTATCTTCATCTGCTGTGGTTTGGAACATATCTGTAAAAACAAAAATAAGAGAGCGTCTATGGATTTTCTCCGCAATTTGATGCAAGTACTTATACGTTTCTGTTTGCTTATTTACAGGCTTAGATAATACGGCATTACTTAATTGTGCTAGTAACATTTGGTGGTGACGCTCGCTACCTTTCTCTGAAGCATAAAAATCGTAAGCATCGCTATATACACTTAAACCAACAGCGTCACGCTGTTTTTTTAATATATGCATTAAGGATGCTGTTGCCAATGCAGAAAACCCTATTTTATTTAAATTGTCTATAGAGAATGTATTTAACTCTGGGTAATGCATAGAGCTACTATTATCTAAAATAATATGGCATCGTAAATTAGTCTCATCGTCATATCGTTTAGTATATAGTTTATCTGTCTTTGCAAAAAGTTTCCAATCTATGTGTCGTGTACTTTCGCCTTGATTATAAATTTTATGCTCAGCAAATTCTGCCGAAAAGCCATGAAACGGACTTTTATGCATTCCAGATATAAAACCTTCTACAACTTGCTTGGCTAAATGTTCTAGGTTTTTAAATCCGCCAGCTTTATTAAGTTCTTCTTGTAAATTCATACGCATATTTGCGTTAAGAGTTTTTTATTATAACTCTATAATATTAATTAGCCTAAACTAAAAAAGGTTTGCCTTAATGGCAAACCTTTTATCAATTCTTTGTGAATTTATTATTATAAAAGCGAGTCGATAGCTTCAGCATATGCATTTTTAGGCGCAACTCCTACTTGACGCCCAACAACTTCTCCGTTTTGAAATACTAAAACTGTAGGAATGTTTCTTACACCAAATTTTGCTGTAAACTCCTGGTTAGCATCAATATCTAATTTACCTACAACTGCTTTTCCATCGTACTCCTCACTAATTTGGTCAATGATTGGCCCAACCATTCTACATGGTCCACACCAAGCTGCCCAAAAATCTACCATTACAGGTTTGTCACTCTTTAATACAATTTCTTCAAAATTTGCATCTGTTATTTCTAATGCCATAATACTTATAATTTAATTGTGTTTCTTATTTCACGTTAATATGCAATATTAGTCAAAAAAAATGCCAAAGCTTACACCCTTACAATTTGTTTTACTTATTGTCTTATTGTTTTGCCTTATCAATAATTTACAAACCTAAATGATAAAGCTTAAATGAAGTATTTTTCTTAAAACACAACTTTATAGTTGCATATTATTAATTAAAAACAGTTCAATTATGAAAGATATTATTACAAAAGAAAAGGTATTTAACCACTCCATAGATACTATTTGGAATGCAATTACTAAAGCTGAAGAAATTTCGACTTGGTTTATTAAAGCAGATTTTAAAGCCGAGAATGGTTACAAATATACATTTACTGCTAGCGAAGAGAGAGGATGCTTAACTATTAACAGAGAAGTAAAAGCCTCATCACCTTATACTTTAATTTATACTTGGATTGTAGAAAATGGAGGAACCAAATTACAATTAGAACATTCTGGTATTTCTAATTACGAAGGTGACACTGCTGTAAAAATGTTTGAAAGCTTTAGTGGCGGATGGGATGGCTGCATCAATGGTTTATTAAATTATTTATACAAAGAGGTTAATGCAAGATAGAATAACGACACTTTTTAAAGCCATTGCAGACCCCAAAAGACGTGCTATTTTCCACGCCCTAATTATTGCAACATCTGCATTATCTATTACACAAATCTCTAACACCTTTGATATTAACAGACAAGGCGTTACTAAACATATTAAAACCTTAGAGAGTGCAGGTTTAGTGACTATAAGTAGTAAAGGGCGTGAGCGTTTTTGTTACTCCAACGCAAAACCTTTACAAGACATCAACAAATGGCTTAAATTTTACGAACAATTCTGGGCAAACTCTTTAGACAACTTAGGCTATTACTTAGATAAAAAAAATGCTTAATAAACTCTAAGCGCTTTTACCAAGGCTTTATTTATATCTACTCTTAAATGTTTTTGGTCTTGTTCTAAAATAACAATTGCTATTGAGGCATCTAATTCGGGAAAGTAAAACGCAGCTGTACCCCAAAACCCATTATGTCCATAGCCTTTAATAGCATTATATTCTACAGAAGTTAATCCTAGAAAATATTCCCCTTTCATCTTTTTTTTAGGATTAGCTTTAGTACGTAGTAATTCTAATGTTTTCTCATTTTTAAACACTTTATTATTAAAAACGTTTTGAAAAAAAAGAGCTAAATCTTTAGGTGTAGATGCAATACCACCACCTCCAAATAAATCGAATGTATGACTAACACCATAACTATCTAAATTAGCAGAAGAGATGTATTGGTACGCCATAGGTTTTACATTATTAGGATAACTCTCTAAAGTTGAAAACCATGTTTTATTTAAATGTAATGTAGGGTAATCTATAAGTTCTTTTATAGCTTTATAAAATTCTTTATTGGTTACAGATTCAATAACTTCGGTAAGCAATAAATAATTGGTATCAGAATAAGCAAATACATCACCAGGATTTCCCAATGGATCGCCTTGCTCCATTGCAAACTTTATTTGCTCTATTCTACTCCATTGTTTTTTAGGGTTTGCTAATACCGTATTGAAATAAGCTTCGGTTTCTGCATAATCATAAATACCACTTGTGTGAGACATTAAATCTCTAATAGTAATATTATAAACATTATACCCTTCTTTATTTAATAGATTTTTTGAAGTATTCGAGATGTATTTAAAAACTGGATCATCTAATTTAAGCTCTCCTTGCTCTATTAACTTCAAAATACTTACTGCAACATAGGTTTTAGTATTACTTGCTATTAAAACCGGTTGATCACTCTCTAAATTAGCTTTAGTTTGCTTATTAGAAACCCCAACAGCACCACTCCAAGATATATTCTTATTTGGTGCTTCTATATGCGCCATTATACCTAAAACACCTTCATGCTCATTATAAATAGAATCTAAAACATTTTGAAAAACTGCATGTTTTCCTTCTACTTTGTTATTTTTTTTAAAATCGTTATTACAACTTATAAACACAAAGATTAAAAGACATAAAAAGGAATATATTCTAATTTCAGCAATCATTAGTTTAATTTATAAAGCACTCGTTGCTCCTCTAGTTCATCCAATAACTCTTGGGTAACTTTAACTTTTTGTTTTCTACTTGGCATTTCAAGCTTTATTTTATCTCTATTTTCGTAAACTACAAAATTGAGTAAATGGCTTCCAGGATGCATAGCTATTAACTCTTTTAATCTTTTAATTTTATCAGACTCTAGCTCTTTAATATTTAATTGTATAGATAATTTTCTCACACTCTTTTCCATGACATCATGCAAGAGTTGAAAGTTATTAAATTGAATTCTAGGGTCGCTTCGTTTACCTGTATCTTTATTTACCCAACCTTCTCTAATAAAGGTTTTTACATGCACAAAATTATTCTGCATTAAAAAGTGTCGAAACTTTAAATAGTCTTCACCAAAAATGCGAAATTCATAAGAATCTGTAAAATCTTCAATAGTAAATAAAGCCCATCCTTTACCCTGCTTACTAACACGATGTTGCACATCTGTTACAACACCTCCAAAAGTAATATCCTTATTAACGTTTTGTTCTAAATTATAGAAATCACCAATAGCTCCCTTACAAAAAGTATTCATTTCTGTTCTAAAATCGTCTAGTGGATGCCCAGAGATATAGATACCTACAACTTCACGCTCTTTGGCTAATTTTTCCATTGTTCCCCATGTTTCGCATGGAGGCACTTGTGGTTCTTCTATTTGAACATTACTTGCTTCACCAAATAAACTTACTTGCGCAGAGTTTTCATTTTCTTGATGTTTATGTCCATATTTTATTGCTTTCTCTAAAAAGGTTAAATCACTACCTTCTTTATGAAAATATTGAGCTCTATGCGTAGTTTTGAAACAATCAAAACCACCTGCTAAGGCTAAATTTTCGAATGCTTTTTTATTGGCCGCTCTTAAATCTATTCGTTTAGCTATATCAAAAATAGATTTATAATGCCCATCTTTTTTTCTGTTATTTACTATAGTCATAACTGCACCGTGACCTACTCCTTTAATAGCTCCCATACCAAAACGCACTGCGTAATCTTGGTTTACAGAAAATTTATAAAACGATTCGTTTACATCTGGACCAAGCACTTCTAATTTCATACGTTTACATTCTTCCATGAAAAATGTAACCTGCTTTATATCGTTCATGTTATTAGACAATACAGCTGCCATATATTCGGCAGGGTAATGCGCTTTTAAATAGGCAGTTTGGTATGCAATCCAAGCATAACATGTAGAGTGCGACTTATTGAAGGCATAACTTGCAAAGGCTTCCCAATCTTTCCAAATTTTCTCAAGTTTTTTGGCATCATGACCATTTGCACTTGCCTGCTCAATAAATTTAGGTTTCATTTTATCTAGAACGGCAATTTGCTTTTTACCCATCGCTTTCCTCAATACATCGGCCTCACCCTTTGTAAAGTCGGCTAATTTTTGAGATAACAACATTACCTGCTCTTGGTATACCGTAATTCCATAAGTTTCTTTTAAGTACTCTTCCATTGCTGGTAAATCGTACTCTATATCTTCATCTCCATGCTTTCTCCTAACGAAACTAGGAATATATTCCATAGGTCCAGGACGATACAAGGCATTCATTGCTATTAAATCGTCAAATACTGTAGGTTTTAAATCTTTAAGGTGTTTTTGCATTCCAGGAGATTCATATTGGAATACTCCTACTGTTTCTCCGCGTTGAAATAACTCGTATGTTTTAACATCATCTAACGGGAAACTATCAGGATCCAGTAAAATATCATGCTTAGCTTTTACAATTTTTACTGTATCCTTAATTAGGGTTAATGTTTTTAACCCTAAAAAGTCCATTTTTAATAACCCTGCATCTTCTACAACTGAGTTATCAAATTGTGTTACATATAAGTCAGAATCTTTTGCAGTAGATACCGGTACGAATTTGGTGATATCGTCTGGCGTAATAATAACACCACAGGCATGAATTCCAGTATTTCTTACAGAACCTTCAAGAGACCGAGCTAAATTTAAGGTTTCTGCTTGTAAGTCTGAACCTTCAGAAATATTTAAAAGTTCATTAACCTTTTCTAATTCTTCTGCCCTAAACATATTCTTCAATCCCTTTTCATCTGCTCCAAAAATCTTACGAAGTTTGGACATATTAGGAATTAGTTTAGCTATTCTATCAGCGTCAAACAAAGGTAAATCTAATACTCTGGCGGTATCTCTAATAGAAGATTTCGCTGCCATTGTACCATAAGTAATAATCTGAGCTACTTGGTTACTTCCGTACTTTTCTATTACATAATCCATAACACGACTTCGGCCTTCATCATCGAAATCAATATCAATATCGGGCATACTTACACGATCCGGATTTAAGAAACGCTCAAAAAGTAAATTATACTTCATAGGATCTATATTGGTAATCCAAAGACAATAGGCTACTACAGAACCTGCTGCAGATCCACGCCCTGGCCCTACCGATACATCCATATTACGAGCTTCCCTAATAAAATCTTCTACAATTAAGAAATACCCTGGATACCCAGTTTTCTCAATAACTTCTAGTTCGAAATCTAAACGCTCTATAGCTTCCTCTGTTAAAGGTTCTCCATAACGTTTTTTAGCCCCTTCGTATGTTAAATGTCTTAAAAAAGCATTCTCGCCTCGTTTACCTCCATCAACTTCATCTTCTTCATGCCTAAATTGTTCTGGTATATCAAAGGCTGGTAACAAAACATCTCTAGCTAATTGATAGGCTTCAACTTTATCTACAACCTCTTGTGTGTTTATAATAGCATCGGGCACATCTTTAAACGCATCCTTCATTGCGTCTGCAGACTTAAAATAATAATCCTTATTTGGTAAACCGTAACGATACCCTCTTCCACGACCTATAGGTGTCGCTTGTTTTTCTCCATCTTTTACACACAATAAAATATCATGAGCATTTGCATCATTTTGATTTGCATAATAGGTATTATTAGAAGCTACTAATTTAACATCGTGTTTTCTCGCTAATTTTATTAATGTAGGATTAACACGGTCTTCATCTTCTTGATTATGACGCATCAACTCTACATACAAATCATCTCCAAACTCTTCTTTCCACCACAATAAAGCTTCCTCTGCTTGGTTTTCTCCAATATTTAAAACCTTACTAGGCACTTCCCCATACAAGTTACCCGTAAGTACTATAAGGTCTTCTTTATATTCCTGAATGAGCTTTTTATCAATTCGCGGCACATAATAAAACCCGTTAACAAAAGCATGAGAAGATAATTTTGCAAGGTTATGATAACCGTTTTTATTTTTAGCAAGTAATACTATTTGATACCCATTATCTTTTCTAGTTTTATCTAAATAATCTTCGCAAACAAAAAACTCACAACCAATAATTGGTTTTATTTCTTTTACAGTAGTCGTTTCTCCTTTAGCTTCTGCTTCTTCAATTTTTGCTCTGGCAGCTTTATTATGCTTATTTGCTGCGTTTACAAAATGAAAAGCTCCCATCATGTTTGCATGATCGGTTAACGCTACTGCAGGCATATTCTGTTTTGCTGCTGCACCTATAATATCGCCAACACTCATTGTTGATTGTAAAACAGAAAACTGAGAGTGATTATGTAAGTGCACAAAATCTACATTTTGTAGCCCTTGTATATTTTCTTTTATTTCTTCATCTGTAACACCTCCCGTTTCCTCTTTTTGTAAACGCTCATTAATTTTAGCACTTTCTCGCTTTAAATTAATATGCTTTAAACCAATCAGCTTAATCGGTTGCGGATTTGCTTCAAAAAAACGATCGAAATAATCTGGTGCTACATCTAATTGCTCTTCTGTATACTGTCTTTTTCTAACTAATTCAAAAAAGCAACGGGTAGTTGCTTCAACATCTGCTGTAGCGTTGTGAGCTTCAGCAAAGCCGTCTCCAAATAAAAACTTATGTAATTCAGATAAAGTAGGTAATTTAAATCGCCCCCCTCTACCTCCAGGTATTTGACATAAACTTGCTGTATGCTCTGTACAGGTATCTAAAACAGGTAACTCTTGTAGATTATTAGCCAAGTCTTCTCTACAAAATTCGGCTCCCATGATGTTAAGATCAAACTTTACATTTTGCCCAACAACAAACTTAGCTTTACTTAAAGCTATATTAAATTTCTCTAAAACCTCTGTAAGAGCAACTCCTTGCTCTGCTGCTAACTCGGTTGAAATACCATGAATTTTCTCAGCATCGTAAGGAATATTAAACCCTTCTGGTTTAACTAAATAATCCTGACTCTCTATACATTGCCCCATCTCATCATGCAATTGCCATGCAATTTGTATACAGCGTGGCCAATTATCGGTATCTGTAATTGGAGCATCCCAACGTTTAGGTAATCCAGTGGTTTCCGTATCGAAAATTAAATACATATTGTATGTTTAGGTATTTGTTTTTGAGGTCTTTAAGAATTTAAAACCTAGCCTATAAAAATACATAAAATAGTTTCTTTAAAAAGCTAAAGTTATAAACATTTGTAAACAAAAAAACGCAACCTGTTAGGCTGCGTTTTTAAAAATATTTTCTAATGTTTTTACATACAAGTTAAGCCATCTATTATAGCTTGAATACTTCCATCTCCATCTCCACAAGCAGTAATTTGTGTTTGCAGTGCTGTTTTATATGCATTACAAACAGTTTCATAGTTTGCATCTGTTGTTGCTGTTGCATCGAAACTTAAAAATGTTGCAGCAACTGTTGCCGTAGCTTCTGCACAACTTACAACACTTCCTGTAGTAGTAATAATTCCTCCTAGAGGCACTTTATGAAAAAATCCTCGATTAAAATTAATTGAAGATAATCCTGAAGCATTAAAAGCATTAAAATAAAACTCTCCTGATACTGTACCTCCTTCTGTATCTACTTCTTTGATATCTATAACACCATCTGCAGGATAGATTTGCACACTTGGATCTGGCATATTATTAGTAGACCAAACCACACTGTTAACATCTAAAAGAGACCCTGAAGAAGACGTATCTACCATATCATGCAGTCCCAAAGCTGCAGAGTTTGACACTAATGTCACCGTTTCAAAATTATCTGATCCAACAATAGTAAGAACTCCAGCTGCATCAATATTTGCGCTGTAGGTAATCGCTTCCCAAAGATTACCATCTTTTTTTGCCTGAAAAGAAGGGGTATTGAATTCTAATTCCTCACCACAACCGAAAAAAGTAAATATGGTAAGAACTAAAACAATAAACTTTTTCATAATAGTTATTTTTAATAGGAATCAAAAATAGAATAAAAATTATAAATTCCACATAATAACGTCAAAAACTTGAAATTTAAATAAATGTACCTATCTTTGCGCCTTATTATTAATAACAGAGGTCGAGAACCTCACAAATTAATTTTTTTATGCCAGTAAAAATTAGATTACAAAGACACGGTAAAAAAGGAAAACCGTTCTATTGGATTGTTGCAGCAGACTCTAGAGCTAAAAGAGATGGTAAATACTTAGAAAAACTAGGTGTTTACAACCCAAACACTAACCCAGCAACTATAGATTTAAATGTTGATGGAGCAGTACAATGGTTACAAAATGGTGCACAACCTACTGACACAGCAAAAGCATTATTATCTTACAAAGGAGCTTTATTAAAAAATCACCTAGCAGGTGGTGTTAGAAAAGGCGCTTTAACTGAAGAGCAAGCAGAAGCAAAATTCACAGCTTGGTTAGAAGAAAAAGCTGGTAAAGTAGATTCTAAAAAAGATGGTTTAGCTAAAGCTGATGCTGACGCTAAAGCAAAAGCTTTAGAAGCTGAAAAAGCAGTAAACGAAGCAAGAATTGCAGCCGCAACTCCTGTTGTTGAAGAAGAAGTTGCTGATGCAGCAGAAGCTTCAAATGAAGAAGAATAGAAATTTATTTTTTTATACTTTTAAAACTCCGATATAAATTATCGGAGTTTTTTTGTGAAAAGATATTCTAAAAAAACATTAAAAAGGTTTCCGTTACCAGGAAACACAAATTTAAGTTCTAATGAATAAACAAGATTGTTTTTTTCTAGGTAAAATTATAAAAAAATATAGTTTTAAAGGTGAGTTACTAGCTAAGTTAGATACAGATGAACCAGATTTATATAAAAATTTAGAATCTGTATTTGTCGATTTAAAAGGTGCTTTAATTCCTTTTTTTATTGAGAGCTCTCAACTACATAAATCTGAGCTTCTACGTATTAAATTTGAAGATGTAGATACAGAAGAAGATGCAGACTCCTTAATTAAGTGTGAATTATATTTGCCTTTAGATTTTTTACCTGAATTAGAAGATGATAAATTTTATTTTCACGAAATTATTGGGTTTAAAGTACAAGACAAAAACTACGGAACAGTTGGTGTAATTACTGGTGTTAATGATTCTACAGCTCAATCATTATTTGAAATAGACAGAAATGGCACTGAAGTTTTAATCCCTATGAACGATGAATTTATTTCGAAAGTAGATAAACCTAACAAAACTATTTTCGTTGAAACTCCTGAAGGATTAATTGATTTATACTTAGAAGAATAATTATGTCTAAAATGCCATTTAAATTTAAGCAATTTGAAGTAAATCAAGACCAATGTGCCATGAAAATTGGTACAGACGGAGTGTTACTTGGAGCCTGGGCAAGTATTGAAAATAACCCTTTTTCTGTTTTAGACATAGGGGCCGGCACTGGTATTATAGGCTTAATGTTAGCTCAAAGAAGTCGTACTGAGTTGATTGATGCCTTAGAAATAGATGAACTAGCATACGAACAATGTGTTGATAATTTCGAAGCTTCTCCTTGGGGGGATCGTCTATTTTGCTATCATGCAGATTTAGCTGAATTTACAGAAGAAATTGAAGATAAATATGATTTAATAATTTCAAACCCTCCATTTTATTCTGAAGACTTTAAAACAAATGATCAACAACGAGATTTAGCTCGTTTTACTGATGCCATGCCATTTGAGCACTTAGTAGATAGCGCTTCTAAATTATTAGCAGAAAAAGGCACCTTTTGTACAATAATCCCCTTTAAAGAAGAAACCCGTTTTATAACACTAGCCTCTAAAGTAAACTTACATGTAAATAAAATTCTTCGTGTAAGAGGTAATGAGCAAACTGAATTAAAGCGGAGTTTAATAGAATTATCATTTAACGAAAGGACTATCAAGTCTTCTGAATTAACTATAGAAACTGCAAGACACGAATACACAGAAGACTACATTAACCTTACCAAAGATTTTTACCTTAAAATGTAGATTATAAATTGGGCAATGTAAACGTTTTCGTTATTTTTGTTACCCAAATAATTTGAGTCTTATTGCAAATTGCACTTTAACTCAATAATAATAAAATAAACTACATGAAACCAGATTTATTTGAAGCACCAGATTATTACAATCTTGATGAACTTTTAACTGAAGAACATAAATTAGTTCGTGATGCTGCTCGCGAATGGGTAAAACGTGATGTTTCTCCTATTATAGAAGAAGCTGCACAAAAAGCTGAATTCCCTACTCAAATTGTTAATGGATTAGCTGAAATTGGAGCTTTTGGACCATACATTCCAGAAGAATATGGAGGAGCTGGACTAGATCAAATTTCTTATGGTTTAATCATGCAAGAAATAGAACGTGGAGATTCTGGTGTAAGAAGTACAGCCTCTGTACAATCATCTTTAGTAATGTATCCTATTTGGAAATATGGAAACGAAGAACAACGTAAAAAATACTTGCCAAAATTAGCTACAGGAGAGTGGATTGGGAGCTTTGGATTAACCGAACCAGATCACGGTAGTAATCCTGGTGGAATGACAACCAATTATAAAGATATGGGTGATCATTATCTTTTAAATGGTGCAAAAATGTGGATTTCTAACGCTCCGTTTTGTCAAATAGCAGTTGTATGGGCTAAAAATGAAGAAGGCCGCATCCACGGCTTAATTGTAGAACGAGGAATGGAAGGGTTTACCACTCCAGAAACGCACAATAAATGGTCTTTAAGAGCAAGTGCAACTGGTGAGCTTATTTTTGATAATGTGAAGGTTCCTAAAGAGAATTTACTACCTAACAAATCTGGATTAGGAGCACCTCTTGGCTGCTTAGATTCTGCTCGTTTTGGTATAGCTTGGGGTGCAATTGGTGCTGCAATGGATTGTTATGATACAGCTTTAAGATATTCTAAAGAACGTATTCAATTTGGAAAACCTATTGGACAGTTTCAATTACAACAAAAGAAATTAGCCGAAATGATTACAGAAATTACAAAAGCTCAATTATTAGCTTGGCGTTTAGGAGTTATGCGTGAAAACGGAACTGCTACCTCAGCTCAAATATCTATGGCTAAACGTAATAATGTAGATATGGCTATTAATATTGCTCGTGAAGCCAGACAAATGTTAGGAGGAATGGGTATTACTGGAGAATATAGCATAATGCGTCACTCTATGAATTTAGAAAGTGTTATCACTTACGAAGGCACTCACGATATTCATTTATTAATTACCGGTTTAGACATTACTGGTCTTAATGCATTTAAATAATAGCTTGAAATTTTAAGTTATAGAATAATAATTCAAAAAAATGCATTTCTTAAACGGGATGCATTTTTTATTGTACAAAAAGTTAAAATGACCCCTGATTACATAAATAATAGCATCGACTCATATAAAGCGCAATTATTGAATCATGCACTTTATAAAAATATTAAAACAGTAGAACAACTAAATTTATTTTTAGAATACCACGTATTTGCTGTATGGGATTTTATGTCTCTTCTAAAATCACTCCAAAATAAGTTAACCTGCACAAGTATTCCTTGGATTCCTGTTGGATCTCCATCTACTAGATATTTAATTAATGAAATCGTTGTTGCAGAAGAAACAGACATAAGCATAGACGGAAAAAGGCAAAGTCATTTTGAAATGTATCTTGAAGCTATGAAAGCTACAAGAGCAAATACTGCGTCTATCAATAATTTATTAGCCGCTATAGATAGTACTAAAAATGTGTTTACTGCTATTAAAAACAGCAATTTACCTGAAGGTATTGCAACATTTTTAAACTTTACTCTAAACGTAGCTTTTTATGGTAAACCTCATGAAATTGCTGCTGCCTTTACTTTTGGAAGAGAAGATTTAATACCAAAAATGTTTACAGAAATTCTTAAAAAACTACAAATAAACTTTCCTGAAAAAGACTTAAGTAAACTTGTATATTATTTTGAAAGACATATAGAGCTTGATGCCGATGAGCATGGCCCTATGGCGATGCAAATGATTAACGAATTATGTGAAAATGATTCTAAAAAGTGGAAAGAAGTAGAAGCTATCTCTGTCGAAGCATTACAAAAACGAATATTACTTTGGGATTCTATTAATGATCATATCATGCAAATGGATTTAGCGAGCACCTAAATTGAACATTATATTTACCTTTTTCAAGTCTTTTTCTTTATTTTTACTATATGTTTTCAGCTAAAAAAAGATTAGACCGCGCCTATAAAAATGCCCATATTGTTCCTTTTAATAAGGACTCTAAATTTATTCTATTTAGCGATTGCCATCGTGGAGATAATAGTTTTGCAGATGACTTTGCTAATAATCGTAATATATACTACCATGCATTAAAACACTATTTCAAAGAAGGGTTTGAATATTGCGAGTTAGGGGATGGCGACGAGTTATGGGAGAACATAAATTTCGAATCTATCTTGCATGCACATAAAGATGTTTTTCTTTTAATGAAATGTTTTCATGAAGCAGGGAAATTACATATGATTTGGGGAAACCATGATATGGTCTACCGTAACCCCAAATTTGTAGACAAACACTTATCTTCATATTTCGATGCAAAAACAGGAGAGAATATTGATTTATTTTGTAATGTTAAATATCACGAAGCTATAATTTTAAAACACACATCTAATAATCAAGAACTTTTTTTAACTCATGGTCATCAAGCAGATTGGTGGAATTACATATTTTGGAAATGGAGTCGTTTCATGGTTCGTGTTTTATGGAAACCACTTAATGTTATGGGTATTGCTGACCCAACAAGCCCTGCAAAAAACTATAAAGGATTAATTAAAATTGAGCGTAAAACCAAAAAGTGGATATCAGAAAACAATAATTTAATGACTATTGTTGGCCACACACATAGACCTAGATTTCCTGAACCAGGAGATATTGCATTCTTTAATGATGGAAGCTGTGTACACCCTAGAAGTATTACTGGTTTAGAAATAGAGAATAATACTATTTCACTAATTAAATGGACAATAGCTACTCAAGAGGATGGCACTTTACGTATTATTAGAGTTCTTCTAGAAGGCCCAACTCCTTTATTGGATTATAATACTAATTAATAGAACACTTTATTTTAGCTTTCGGGAGCTAACTCCACCACTAAACCTTCCATTTCAGTAGTCATTTGTATTTGACACCCCAAACGAGAGTTATCTTTCACATAAAATGCTTCAGATAGCATCGCTTCTTCATCATCTTGCATTTCAGGAAGTTCTGTGTCACTTAATACATAACACTGGCAAGATGCACACATAGCCATACCTCCACATACACCTATAGTTCCTTCTGGAGCTAATTCATAAGAACGAACAACCTCCATAAGGTTCATAGCCATATCTGTTGGTGCTTCAATTTTATGAGTTACACCTTCTCGGTCTGTAATTGTTATGTTTATATCTTGTTCCATTTTAGCTTCTGAAAAATATAATATCTTACTCTATTTTTTTAACAACTGCTTTAGGTGCTTCTTTTCTAGTTCCATCAAATCCATCTACTCCAGCTACAGTTGTATACTTCATCACATAACGTTTTCCTGGATTTATAATTTTATATGCAGCTTGACACATTATTGTAGCTTCATGAAAGCCACAAAGAATTAATTTTAGCTTTCCAGGATAAGTATTTACATCTCCAATGGCAAAAACACCAGGCACGTTTGTTTGGTAGTCTAAAGCATTGTTTACTTTAATTGCATTTTTTTCTATCTCTAATCCCCAATTTGCGATAGGCCCTAATTTAGGAGACAATCCAAATAAAGGAATAAAGTGATCACACTCGATTTCAAATTCTTTTTCTATATGTTGAGATTGCTTTACTACAACTCCAGATACTTTATCGTCACCTAGTAGACCTATTACTTCAGCAGGAGTAATTAAGTTTATTTTTTCTGCATTTTTTAACTCCTGTACTTTTTCAACTGAATCTAAATGACCTCTAAACTCATTTCTTCTATGAATTAATGTTACTTCGGATGCCACATCACTTAAAAAAATACTCCAATCTAGAGCAGAATCTCCTCCTCCAGCAATAACTACTTTTTTGTTTCTATATATTTCTGGATCTTTTATAATATATTCTACACCACAATCTTCAAAATCTGCAATATTATGAATTAAAGGCTTTCTAGGTTCAAAGCTTCCTAAACCTCCCGCTATAGCAACTACAGATGCATGATGCTTTGTCCCTTTATTTGTAGTTACAATAAAGGTATCATCATCTTGTCTTTCTATAGTATCTGCACGTTCTCCTAGAGTAAACCCTGGTTCGAATTGCTTACATTGCTCTAATAACTTATCTGTAAGATCTCCTGCTAGAATTTCTGGGTATGCAGGAATATCATAAATAGGTTTTTTAGGGTATATCTCAGAACACTGACCACCTGGTTGTGGTAATGCATCTATTAAATGACATTTTAGCTTAAGTAAACCAGCCTCAAAGACCGTAAATAATCCAGTAGGTCCAGCACCAATTATAAGTATATCTGTTTTAATCATGTATTTTGATATCGGAAAGTAAAAATAGTATGGAAAAGAATTACATTATATAACGAAAGTCAATATTAAGACTCAATATTTACAACTTGTTCTATTTGAGGTGCGTATTTTTTTATAGTCATTTCTACTCCAGATTTTAGCGTCATTTGATTAACACTACATCCAACACAAGCACCTTGTAATTGTACTTTAACTAACTTATCATCTTCTATTGATAATAAAGAAATATCTCCTCCGTCACTTTGTAAAAAAGGACGAATTTCTGCTAATGCTTTTTCTACATTTAGTTTTAATTCTTCTGTTGTCATCTGTTATTTTTTAACTGCTGAACACCCAGCCATTGTTGTTATTTTTATTGCTTCTGTAGGAGGTAAATCTGTGTTTCTACTTACAACCTCCTGAACTACGTTTTGAGTCAATTTTTCAAATGCTTTTTCTAGAGGTGTTGCTGTTTGTAAAGCAGCTGGCCTACCTACATCACCAGCTTCTCGAATACTTTGTACTAAAGGTATTTCACCTAAAAGAGGGACTTGTAAATCTTCTGATAAGTTTTTAGCGCCTTCTTTTCCAAAGATATAATATTTATTATCTGGTAATTCAGCTGGTGTAAAATATGCCATATTCTCTATAATACCCAAAACTGGAACATTAATACTATCCTGTTGAAACATTGCCACTCCTTTTTTAGCATCTGCTAAAGCGACATTTTGAGGCGTACTAACAACAACTGCACCAGTAATTGGTAAAGACTGCATTATACTTAAATGTATATCTCCTGTTCCTGGAGGCAAATCTAATAACAAGAAATCTAATTCTTCCCATGCTGCATCAAAAATCATTTGATTTAATGCTTTCGCCGCCATAGGCCCTCTCCATATTACTGCTTGATCTGGTTTTGTAAAGAAGCCTATAGACAATATTTTAACCCCATAGTTTTCTACAGGTTTCATTTTAGATTTTCCATTAACAGTTACAGACAAAGGGCGTTCTAATTCTACATCTAACATTATTGGCATAGAAGGTCCATAAATATCTGCATCTAGAACTCCAACTTTAAACCCCATTTTAGCCAATGTAACGGCAAGATTTGCTGTTACTGTAGATTTACCTACACCACCTTTTCCAGATGCTACGGCTACTATATTTTTTATTCCAGGTATTGCTTTACCCTTTATTTCTGCAGCTGAATCAGGTTTAGCAGGAGTTTCAACTTTTAAATTTACTTTTACCTGTGCCTTAGCATATACCTTTTCGTGTATTACTTTAAGTATTTGTACTTCAGTTTTTTTACGTGCTTGTAATGCAGGGTTTGTTATTGTTACATCAACAATAACCTCGTCTGCAAATGTTACTATATTTTTTACAGCTCCACTTTCTACCATATTTTGCCCTTCTCCAGGGACAGTTATAGTTTGCAAAGCTTTTAATATATCTTCTTTATTAAGCTTCATACTTCTTCCTTAAACAATAAAGGACTTTTAATTATTAATATCTTAGTCTTGTACTATTATTATTATACACAACTAGCTTTCATTAATTTAGACTTATTCTAAAGTGCAAATATACTACATAAAGCTTGAAGAATGAAGCCTCTAGTTTGAAGTTTTTTTATGACACAATAATTGAAACTTATAGGTCAAAATATGTAAAAGTATTAGAGTTCTTTTGCCGGATCCCAGTAAATACTTTCTAAGTCTTGTATTTGATTATCAATTACTTTAATTCCTTCGCTTTCTAAGAGTTGTTGCATTAGATTTGTCCCTTCAAAATGGTGTTTACCAGTTAGTAATCCTTTTCTATTTACTACTCGATGTGCTGGTACATCCTTGCCAGAAGATCCATTCATGGCATAACCTACCATTCTTGCACTTCTTGGTTCCCCTAAATAATTTCCTATTGCCCCATAACTTGTAACTCTACCATAAGGAATTAAACGTGCAACTTCATATACTTTATCGAAAAAATTTAACGTTTCAGGTTTCATAACACTACCACTCTTTTATAATATTTACTAAAGTTACAATAGAAATAATAGCTGTAATTATTCCTATACTATAGTTCATGTTTTTTTGAGACTTTATTCTTTTATTTTTTATTTTTTCAAAGAAAAACACATAAACATATAGCATTACAAATGTTCCCATTGCTGCACCAGCAACATAAGAACAAACACTAGTTGTATCAAAAGCTAACCATCCAAAAGAGGCTAAAGTTATACTCATATATGCTTGATATGGAATTGGCAGTATGTTTAGACTAGACAATAATATCCCTTGAAAAAACCTGCTTTTTTTACTTTTCAGGGATGTTTCTACATTTGGTCTACTGTCTTTCTTTTTTGCTAATACTAAAAAATATATAGTTATTAGAACAAAAATAACAAAAGCTACTCGTTGCAAGATATCTACAACGTCTGGATTACGACTTAAGTACCTAGCAAACTCTAAAGCTATGATTGTTTGAATAATAACAACAATACACACTCCTACAGAAAATACTAGACCTCTTGTATGACCATCCTTTATACTAACTTTTGCAGCCGTCATATTTAATAAACCCGGAGGAATAACACCGACCAATGCTATAACAAACCCCAAAAGAAAGATAAATGAAATACTCAAACTTACTTAATTTTAAATCTAATATACGTAATTGGTTTGTTTTGTTCTAAATATTGACTTTCGTAATATGTTTGTATACTTGTTACTTCTTCTGGACTTCCTTCTTGTTTATATACATTATGGTTTGCGTAAATCACCTCATGTCCAGATCCATGTAACAAACCTAGTGTATAACCATGCATGAACTCACTATCCGTTTTCAAATGCATTAGTCCATTTGGCTTTAAAATAGTTTTATATCGTGCTAAAAACTCAGCATTTGTCATTCTATGCTTTGTTCTTTTATATTTTATTTGAGGATCTGGAAAGGTTATCCAAATTTCATCAACTTCATTTTCTGCAAAAGCATAATCAATTAACTCAATTTGAGTTCTTAAAAAAGCAACATTAGGTATATTTTCTTCTAAAGCTGTTTTCGCACCTCTCCAAAATCTTGCTCCTTTTATATCTACCCCTATATAATTTACATTAGGATTACGTTTAGCTAATTCTACAGAATACTCTCCTTTTCCACATCCTAACTCTAGAATTATTGGGTTATCATTTTTAAAAAAAGTTTTGGCCCAGTTTCCCTTTTCTTTATAGCTTCCCTCTACTAATTCTTCTCTACTTGGCTGAAAAACGTTTTTAAATGTTTCGTTTTCGTTAAATCTTTTGAGTTTATTTTTACTTCCCACAATAACTTAATGTTTTGACAAAATTAAGGAAATATAATTGTTCGCTATTATCTTTATCTTTGATTTTATATAAGTTTTGTATTGTACTACTACATATAAGGTATTATGAAGAAAAGAATTTTAGTTGCTCCTTTAAATTGGGGTTTGGGTCACGCTACAAGATGCATTCCAATTATTAATGCCCTTTTACGATATAACTATATTCCTATTATAGCTAGTGATGGTATTGCTTTAGATTTATTAAAAAAAGAGTTCCCTAAATTAACATTTGATAAATTACCTTCTTACAATGTTACATATTCTAAAAAGGCAAGTTTATTTAAATGGAAACTTTTAATAGATTCCCCAAAACTACTTAATGCTATTAATGAGGAGAAAAAAGCAACTAAACTTTTAATAGAAAAGCATAATATTGATGGTATTATTTCGGATAATAGATTAGGTATTAGCTCTAAAAAAGTACCTAGTGTATTTATTACACATCAACTAAATGTTTTAAGTGGTAGCACAACTTGGTTAAGCACTAAAATACACCAAAAAATTATTAGGAAATTTAATGAATGTTGGGTTCCCGACAACAAGCACACTCCTAATTTAAGTGGCAAACTAGGACATGTAGAAAACACCAGCTTGCCTGTCAAGTATCTAGGTCCATTAAGTCGATTTAAAAAAAGTAAACAGCTTAATAATTATAAATTGATGGTTTTATTATCTGGCCCAGAACCCCAACGCTCTTTATTAGAAGAAAAATTATTAAACGAACTTAAATCTTTTAATGCTCCAATATTATTTGTTAGAGGTGTAATTGAAGAGAAAGAATCTATTACTAAAATAGACCATTTTACTATATATAATTTTATGAAAAGTGAAGATTTATGCCTAGCTATTAATACAAGTGAAGTTATATTATCTCGTTCTGGTTATACTACAGTAATGGATTTAGCTAAAATAGGTAAAAAAGCCTTTTTTATTCCTACGCCAGGTCAATTTGAACAAGAATACCTTGCAAAAATGCTTGATAAACTAAAACTTGTTCCCACTTGTAATCAAGATGATTTTAAGATAGACTTATTAAAGAAAATTAAAGATTACAAAGGCTTAGATATAGAATATAGCCAGCCTAATTTTAAAATACTATTCAGGCTTTTCGAGCGTAAAAGAGAACTCACTCCCAACTCCTAATTCACTTTCCACATAAATTTTCTCGTCATGAGCTTCTATAATATGCTTTACAATAGACAAGCCCAAACCTGAACCTCCAATTTCTCTAGAACGACTTTTGTCTATACGATAAAAACGTTCAAACAAACGCGGGATATTTTCGGAGGAAATGCCTTCTCCATTATCTGTAACTCTAACAATAACTTTATTTTTAATAAGGTTTTCAATGCTTACTTCTGTTGTTCCTTTTTCTATTCCATATTTTATCGAATTCACTATTAAGTTGGTAAGAACCTGCCTAACCCTTTCTTTATCTGCTCTCACTAATATTTGTGAATCATAGTCCATATCAAAGACTAAAGACATTTTCTTTTTTGAAGCCTTCATTTCCAACAACTCGAAAACACTTTTTATAAGCTCTACAATATCAAAAATTTCAATTTCTAAGCTTAAATCACCAACCTCAAGCTTAGTTATCATATCCAAATCTTTTACAATATAAATAAGGCGCTCTACTCCTTTATTGGCTCTATCTAAATATTTATCTCTTATTTTCTCGTTATCTGCTGCTCCATCGAGCAATGTTTCTATATAACCTTGTACAGTAAACAATGGGGTTTTTAATTCATGAGATACGTTTCCTAAAAATTCTTTCCGGTATTCCTCTCTAACTTTTAATGTTTCGATCTCTATTTTTCGATCTCTAGCATACTTATCTATTTCCTCTGTAAGCGTCTCCATGTTAGTAGTTATACGGTCTTTAGTAAAACTAGTGCTTTCTAGAAGCTTCAGGTCATCATATATTTTTTTAACGCGTTTATAGATAAAGTTTTGCACTCTATATTGGATTACAAAAAAAGAAATTACATAACATAATATAGCAAATACAATTAAATACAATAATATAGGCATGTCTATACCACTAAATAAAAAAACACTCATAAAGAGTGTTAATACTACTGTAATAACTAAAGACGTTTTAAACGCAAATTTATACGACCTTTTTATTTGCATTATTCTACAAATTTATAACCAACTCCCTTAACCGTTTTAAAACAGTCATCTCCAATTTTCTCTCTTAACTTTCTAATATGCACATCTATTGTACGCCCACCAACAACAACTTCATTACCCCATACTTTATCTAAAATATCTTCTCTTTTAAACACCTTACCTGGTTTTGATGCTAGTAATGATAATAGTTCAAATTCCTTTCTCGGCAAAAGAATTTCTTTGTTTTTTAATAAAATCTTATACTCATCCCTGTTTATAACTAAATCCCCTAACTTTATTAAAGTTCCTGTAGTCTCTTCTTTTTTTAAACGTCTTAAAAGTGCTTTTACTTTACTTACTAAAACTTTTGGTTTAATTGGTTTTGTTATATAATCATCTGCTCCTGCATCAAAACCTGCTACTTGCGAGTAATCTTCTCCTCTTGCTGTTAAAAATGTAATTATTGTATCTTTTAAGTCTGGTATTTTTCTAATATTCTCACATGCTTCAATACCATCCATCTCTGGCATCATAACATCTAAAATGATAAGTTGCGGTTGTTCTTTTTTAGCTTTTTTAACGCCTTCATATCCATTTTCGGCAGTTATAACTTCATACCCTTCATTAGATAAATTATATCCAACAATTTCTAAAATATCTGGCTCATCATCTACCAATAATATTTTAACATCACTATTATTCATTAAAAATTTTTTAATTAATTAATACAGTAAATATAAAACTATTAGATATAAAAATAACATTTCAAAAATTAATAACGATAAGGTAACACAATCAATTCATTAATTTAACAAAACTATTATTTCAATTCATTTTAATGACTCTATTTATTAAACATCTGTTATTTTATAGTTAAAAGTAGTATTTTAAAGACAATACACAAATTACAAACATTTATTTCTTTGTATATTTGCAGACAATCTAATAAGAAAATTATGAAAAAACTTTATTTTTTAGTTACCTTTTTAACAACTTGTTTTGTTTTTAGTCAAGGTAATGAAACTTTTGCCAACTTCCCATCTACTAACAGTTCTTATGTTAATGGAACATTTACCGGACAAGATGGTTCTACATGGTCTCATACGCAATGTAGAGGAGATGTACAGATTACTGACCAATCTATTATGATTGGAAGAAATAGAAGTCCACAGTCTGAATTTAATTCAGGAACTATAACTGGTGGATTAGGAACAATTTCATTTGACTACATGCAAGCATTTGGAACAAACGTAAACCTTAATGTTTTAGTAAATAATGTTGTTGTTGGAAATGTAACAACTACATCAGAACAAAATGTAGTTAAAAACTCTCCAGTATTTACAGTTAATCAACCTGGAAATATTGTCATTAAATTTATTAATGTTAATAATAGTGATGGACAAGTGGTTATTGACAACGTGGTTTGGACCAACTTCGCTACGTCATGTGGAGTAACTTTAGGTACAGCAACATATACTTGTAACTCTAATACTGTAGGAGATAATAATGATTCTATTACAGTAAATGTACCTTACACTGGTTCAGACATAGGTATTACATCTGTAACGACTACCAGCATAGGCGGAATGATTGGAGGAGATAATCCTGCATCTGTTGCAAATGGAACCATAACTATTACAGGTTTAAGCGAAGGAGATGCTTGGGATGTTGTTTTAAATGGTGGTGATTGCGATACGTTTAATGTTTCTGGTACAGTTCCAGCTGCACAATGTGACCCTATCCCAAATACTTGTTTTGATTTAAGTAATGGGATGGAGACCTTTGAGTTAGTTACTGTTACTCCAAATTCACAATCTGACGAGTGGACATTATCTACAGGAACATATAATATGAATGGTTTCTGTGGTGTCGGATGTGCTGATGCAATTGAAACTTGGATGGTTTTTGGACCTCTTGACATGACTGGAGTTACTGACTTAGCTTTATCTTTTGATGCTACCGAATCTTTTGGTACTACCGATTTAGTTTTTACTTACACGAGTTCTTATAGTGGATGCCCTTCTACTACAACATGGACAACTGCTCAAACAATAACAGATGCCGGTTCTTATAATGTTAATTTAGCTATGGCTAGTGGAACTGAAGTATTTATTGGAGTCCAATATTTAGATGATGGTGCAGATGGTTACTCAAATTGGAGTCTATCTAATGTTTCTTTAGATGCCTTTGGAGCTTGCCCTACATTAGGTATGAGGCCAACTTCTAACTGTGCAGTTTGTGACTTAATTTTACAAACAGAAAATTACACTTGCGCAACTAATACTGCTGGTTCAAATAACGATCAAGTAACTATAGAAATCCCTTACACAGGTAGTGAAAATACTATTACTTCTATCACTACTACAACTATGGGAACTATTGGAGGAGATGACCCAGCTACAACTGCAGATGGAACAATTACACTTTCTGGTTTATCTGAAGGTGATGCTTGGAACATTACTATTAATGGTGGTGATTGTGACGGAACTACAGTTTCTGGAACAATTGCTGGTGCTCAATGTGATCCAACATTCTTAATAATAAATGAAATTCATGCAGATCCAGATGCTACTAGTGGAGATGCTAATGGAGACGGCTCTGTAGATAATTCTGATGATGAATTTGTAGAAATATATAACACAAGTTCCAGCCCAATAGTAATGGATAATTATGTGCTTTCTGATGGAGTTTCAGATAGACACGTTTTCCCTATTGGAACCACTATTCCAGGAAATAGCTTTATAACAGTATTTGGTGGTGGTACTCCTACAGGGTTTACTTCTCTTGTACAAACAGCAAGTACTACTGGCTTAGGATTAAATAATAGTGGAGATACTGTTACACTAAAAAATGCTGGTGGGTTAACTGTTACTCAAGAAATATATACAGGAGCTGGCAATAACCAATCTATAGCACGTGAACCAGATTTTACAGGTGCATTTGTACAACACTCTGCTATAATGTCTAACCCTGTATTATTTTCTCCAGGAGCCAGAAATGATGGCACAACGCTTTCTGTAGAGCAATTTAACAATGTTAATTTTTCTGTTTATCCTAACCCTACGAATACAGGTTCTATAAATATTACAACAACAACAAACGCTCCTGTTAATGTTGTTGTGTTCGATATTTTAGGGAAACAAGTTATTTCTAAAACGATAAACAATAAGACTTTAAATGTATCTAACCTTAAAGCTGGTATTTATATTTTAAAATTAAAACAAAACGAAGCTACAACTACTAAAAAGTTAGTAATTGAATAAGCTATAGTTTTCACTTTTTAAAAGAGCGTTATCTTATGGTAACGCTCTTTTTTTATTTATTTTTGTTCTGTTACAATTACAAATGATAAACCCTGATCACATTTTTAATATTAAAACTGAAGCAGAATTTACAAATTTAGCTTTACAGGTATTTCGTTATCAATTTGATAACAATTTAGTATATCGCTCTTTTTGTGATCTTTTATACAAACACCCCAGCGACATTAAGTCTATTGAAGGTATTCCATTTTTACCTATTCAGTTTTTTAAATCACATAAAGTTTTAAGTGATACAAAAAACACTATAAAAAAGACATTTACAAGTAGCGGAACTACTGGAAGTAAAACGAGTAAGCATAATATTACAGATTTATCTATTTACGAGAAAAGCTTCACTAAGGGTTTTAACGATATATATGGAGCTATTGAAGATTATATAATATTAGCATTATTACCAAGTTATTTAGAGCGAGATGGATCGTCTTTAATATATATGGTAGATTCCATGATAAAACAATCTAAACATCCAGAAAGCGGTTTTTATTTAGATAATTTAAAAGCATTAAGCAGCACTCTAAAAAGATTAGATAACGAAGGTAAAAAAGTGTTATTAATTGGTGTTTCATTTGCACTTCTAGATCTGATTGAATCCTACACTTTTAATCTCCAGAATACAATAATTATGGAAACTGGAGGGATGAAAGGTAGACGAAAAGAGCTAATTAGAGAAGAATTACATGCTATTTTAAAAAATGGCTTTGGTGTAACACATATTCATAGTGAGTATGGTATGACAGAACTTTTAAGTCAAGCATATTCTATAGGTAATGGTCTTTTTAATTGCCCAAATTGGATGCAAGTTATTACTAGAGATCCAGAAGATGCATTGAGCATTCAAACTACAAATAAAACAGGAGGCATAAATGTTATTGATTTAGCTAATATTAATTCTTGTTCATTTATAGCCACTCAAGATTTAGGAAGAATATTCCAAGACAATAGTTTTGAAATTATTGGACGTTTTGATACTAGCGATATTAGAGGATGTAATTTAATGGTATTATAATAGCAGGAGAAAGCTTAACTACAAGTCCTTCTTAATTAATTTTGTAATACTTCTATAACATGTGCGACTTATTTTATAAGTAACCGTATTAAAAAACATATGTTACAGTTAAAAAAAATAAGTTTTATACTATTATTCTTCGAAGTATTTACTGCTCAAGCTCAAACAGATTATTATACAAAAAAAGGCTATGTTATAGAAGGTTATGATTTAATATCCTATTTTGAAAATAAAGCTGAAAAAGGAAACAAATTGTACACTAAAACTTATGATGGTGTTAATTTTATGTTTGTCTCTCAAAAACATTTAGATATATTTTTAAAAAACCCAAAACAATACTTACCTCAATATGGCGGGTATTGTGCTTATGCGATTGCAGAAAAAAATAAAAAAGTTTCTATAAACCCTAAAACGTTCGAGATTAGAGATAAAAAGCTCTATTTATTCTACAATTCATGGGGAAATAACACTTTAAAATTGTGGCAAAAAAATATTTTGAAAGGTTTGCAAAAAAAAGCCGACCAAAATTGGAACACTATAAAAGAAATTGATTGATTAAAGTTTATATAGTGTTATGAGAAAGAAAAATTAGTTTTAGTTGGTTGACTAATTTTTTAGAAGCCTGATTGTCTCTCAGCATTCAGGCTTCTCGATTTTATAAGTATTCCCTTAGGCTACTTTTATGATATAAGTATTACGTTTCCCTTTATTCAAGACAACATATTTATCGTGTATTAAATCTGCAGTTGTAATTTTATAATCTTCTTTTACTTTATTCTTATTTACAGACACAGAGTTTTCTTTTAACGCTCTACGAGCTTCTCCATTACTTCCTAAAAAGTTAGTTTTTGCAGCTAGTGCAGCAATCATATCGAGACCATCTTCTATTTCTGTTATTTCAATTTCTGCTTGTGGCACCCCCTCAAATACATCTAAAAATAAATTTTCATCTAAGGTTCTAATATCTTCATTAAAAGTTTTACTAAATAATATACCAGAAGCCTTTTTAGCATTTTCAAAATCTTCTTTAGAATGTACAAAAATTGTAACTTCTTCTGCTAAACGCTTTTGTAGCAAACGTAAATGTGGTGCTTCGGCATGTTCTTTTATTAAACCATCTATTATTCCTTTATCTAAAAATGTAAAGATTTTTATATACTTTTCCGCATCGGCATCTGTTGTATTTAACCAAAATTGGTAAAACTTATATACAGAAGTTTTATCTGCATCTAACCAAACATTACCTCCTTCACTCTTTCCAAATTTAGAGCCATCTGCTTTAGTAATTAATGGACATGTCATAGCATAAGCTTTTGCTGTTTCGTCTCCTACATTAATACGTCTCACTAATTCTGTTCCTGTAGTTATATTACCCCATTGATCACTTCCTCCCATTTGCAATTTACAGCCCATAGCTTTATGTAAATGGTAAAAATCGTAACCCTGAATTAATTGGTATGTAAATTCTGTAAACGACATTCCAACACCTCCTTCATCTCCAGACAAACGCTTCTTTACTGAATCTTTCGCCATCATATAATTAACAGTTATACGTTTACCTACATCGCGTGCAAAATCGATAAAAGAAAAATCTTTCATCCAATCATAGTTATTAACAAGTACCGGTGCATTATCACTAGATGCATTAAAGTCTAAAAAACGAGATAATACATTTTTTATCCCGGCTACATTATGAGCTAGAGTTGCTTCATCTAACAAATTACGTTCATCACTCTTACCAGAAGGATCTCCAATCATTCCTGTAGCACCACCTACTAAAGCAATTGGTTTATGTCCAGCTTTTTCTAAATGAACTAATAAAATTATAGGAACTAAACTTCCAATATGTAAAGAATCTGATGTTGGATCAAAACCTATATAAGCTGTTGTCATCTCTTTATTTAATTGTTCTTCTGTTCCTGGCATGATATCGTGTACCATTCCTCTCCAACGTAGTTCTTCTACAAATTTATTAGCCATCTTACTTAATTTTATTTTAACAGTAGCAAAGATAAAAATCAATGCATAACTAGTAAGCAATATTGAATAATTCTTTACTTTAGTACTATGATTTTAGTAACTGGAGGAACAGGATTAGTTGGTGCGCATTTATTATATCGTCTAGCTAGCAAAAAACAACAAATTAGAGCTATATACAGAAGTGATAAAAAATTTAAAACTGTAAAACATATTTTTTCTTATTATTCTAATGATGTCAATTCACTTTTTAATACAATTGATTGGGTTAAAGCAGATTTAAATGATATTCCTGCACTTACTGATGCATTTAAAGACATTACACACGTATACCATTGTGCAGCTTTAGTATCTTTTGAGCCAAATAAATTTGATCTTTTACAAAAAACAAATATTAACGGTACTGCTACAATTGTAAACCTCTGTATTAGTAATAACATAGAAAAACTATGTTATGTAAGCTCTATCGCTGCATTGGGACAACCTTTAAATAACTCCCCCATTACAGAATCATCTGAATGGAATAACGAATTAGAGCATGACGTGTATGCTATTACTAAATATGGTGCGGAACTAGAAGTTTGGAGAGGAACTCAAGAAGGCGTAAATGCTATTATTGTTAATCCTGGTGTAATTATTGGGCCTGGCATATGGAAGTACGGTAGTGGATCTTTAATTAAAACAGTACACAACGGTTTAAAATATTATACTAAGGGTAGCACTGGCTTTGTATCCATTGATCATGTTATAAATGGCATGATAAACTTAATGGACAGTTCTATAGTAAATGAGCGTTTTATATTAATATCAAATACCTGGAGTTATAAACGGTTTTTAACTACATGCGCAAAGGCTTTGCAAGTTAAACCACCTACAAAAGAAGCAAAAAATCGTTTATTACAGATAGGTTGGAGACTAGATTGGTTGAGCCACAAACTTACAGGAAAACGAAGAAAACTAACAAAACAACTTGTTAAATCTTTAAACTCAAAAACTATTTACGATAACTCTAAACTTAAATCACATATAGATATTAAGTTTAAATCTTTAGATGACACAATAAAAGAAGTTTCTAAATTATATATAAAAGATATTAATTAGTCTTTTCTTTCGTTTTTTTTGGAACTGGTTTAATTCTAGATTTCTTATTTTTAACTACTCCTTTCTTAACTGTACTTTCTTTCAATTTTACAGAAGCCTTTTTCCTTGCTATTTTAACAGAGTCGTCTTTAGCTTTTTTCTCTGCGTTTTCAATAAGTTTATATTTATCTCTTAATTTAGTTAGACTATCTTTTACTCTTATGTATATACTTTCATATTTTTTAATATTAAAAGCATAGTATTCATTATTTTGCACAAATAATAAACTATCTATGTTATTTTTCTTATAAATATACTCATCCGGCACGATGCCATTATTTTCAAACCGTTTTTTATTTACTCCTTTTGCAGAAGAAACAATGGCCATATCTACCAAAACAGCGATCATCTCATCCTCAGACAGTAACCTCTTTGGCTTTTCTGGTGGCTGTACTTTATAACAAGCGTTTAAAAACACTAATGCTAATAAATATAAAATTCCTTTTGTTTTCATATCTCCACAAATAAACTACTCTATTATAATTTAACTTTTACTCTCTATTAAAAGTTAATTGTTTTGCATATTTAGTATCATAAAACTTAAAGTTCTTATATACCAACCCCCCATTTACAAACGTATGAGAAATTCTAGATTTAAAGGTAGTTCCTTCAAAAGGAGACCAACCACATTTATATAAAATATTTTCTTTAGTTACGGTCCATGGATTATTTAAATCTACAATAACTAAGTCTGCATAATAGCCTTCTTTTATATAACCTCGTTTTTCAACTTGAAATAATATTGCAGGGTTATGACACATTTTTTCTACTATTTTCTCTATAGAAATTAACCCTTTGTGATGCATTTCTAGTAAGGCAGGTAAGGCATGCTGTACTAAAGGCCCTCCAGAAGGCGCTTTTGTATATACATTATTTTTTTCTTCTAATGTGTGAGGTGCATGATCTGTAGCAATTACATCTATTCTATCATCTAATAAAGCTTTTAAAAGCTGCTCTCTATCTTTTTCAGTTTTTACAGCTGGATTCCATTTTATATGTGTTCCTTTTTCTTCGTAATCTTTATCACTAAACCATAAATGATGTATACAAACTTCTGCTGTAATCTTTTTATCTTTTAAAGGTATTTTATTAGAAAACAATGCAGTTTCTTTTCCTGTAGATAAATGAAACACATGTAGCCTAGCTCCTGTTTTCTTTGCTAGCTCTATAGCTTTAGAAGACGACATATAGCACGCCTCTTCACTGCGTATAATTGGATGCATATTTACAGGTATATCATCACCATAACGCTCTTTATAAATCTCTGTATTAGCTCTAATGGTACCTTCATCTTCGCAGTGTACAGAAATTAACAAATCTGTACTAGAAAATATTTTTTTTAGCACTTCAGGATTATCTACTAGCATATTCCCTGTAGATGAGCCTAAAAATAGTTTTAATCCAGCTACTTGTTTTGGATCTACTTTTAAAATTTCTTCTAAATTATCATTAGTTCCTCCAAACATAAATGAATAGTTTGCATAGGCTGTATTTTTAGCAATCTCAAACTTTTCATTTAATTTTTCTATTGTGGTAGTTTGAGGGTTTGTATTTGGCATTTCTATAAAAGAAGTTATACCTCCTGCAACTGCTGCTCTAGATTCTGTTTCTATGTTTGCCTTATGGGTTAAACCTGGTTCTCTAAAATGAACCTGATCATCTATAGCCCCTGGTATTACATATTTTCCTTCTGCATCAAAAACATTAACATCGGCAGATTTAGCACTAATAGACTCACTAATTTCTTTTATATAGTCTCCTTCTATTAAAATATCTCCATTAAAAATAGTGCCCTCATTTACTATTTTAGCATTTTTAATAAGTGTTACTCTTTGGCTCATTTTTCGATTATTTTTTAAATAAACTTTTAAATTTCATTGTTATTACTCCAAATATTGCTTCAGAAATAATTCCAGAACTCAATTTAGATTGTCCCTTAGTTCTATCTGTGAAAATCACAGGAACTTCTACTATTTTAAATTTCTTTAAATAAGCTTTAAATTTCATTTCTATTTGAAAAGCATATCCTACAAATTTTATTCTATCTAGATTTAACGCTTCTAAAACACTTTTCTTATAACATACAAATCCTGCTGTAGTATCTTGAATACGCATACCAGTAATTAATCGCACATAAATAGAAGCTCCATATGACAAAATAACTCTACCTAGGGGCCAATTTACAACATTTACACCTTTTACATATCTAGAGCCTATACTGACGTCTGCTCCCTCACTTGCACATGCCTTATACAATCTCTCTAAATCTTTAGGATTGTGTGAGAAATCGGCATCCATTTCAAAAATATAATTATAATTTCTTTTTAAACACCATTTAAAGCCATGAATATATGCCGTACCTAATCCAGATTTTTCCTTTCTAGATTCTAGAAACAATCGGTTAGGGTATTCTTCTTGAAGCGCTTTCACTTTATCTCCTGTTAAATCTGGAGAACTATCATCTACTATTAACACATCAAATGCCATATCTTGAGTAAAAACAGCTTTTATAATGGCTTCAATATTCTCAATTTCATTGTAAGTAGGAATAATAACGATTGCGTCTGGCATTGATAGTATTTATTTTTGTAGCAAATGTACATTTTTTAACACACACGTTTTTTAAATATTTCTTAATATTAGTAAGTCTTTATAAAGATATTAGACTTAATGTCTAATTTTATTGGAAATGCATTTTTAGAGTAAAACTGAAGAAAGTTATAACAAATTCTAAATAAATATAATAATTTTGAAGCATGCTAAGAGATTTAATATCTACAGATACTTATACAGTTTTAATACTAGTTGGCTTACTATTTGTTGCATCGGCAAAATTGCTACACCCTAAACGGTTTAACGATTTTGCATCTATTATGGTTAATTTTAAATATCTAAAAGTCTATTCTAGAGATCAAAAATTTTTAGATGGTTTTGAAGCTTTACTATTTAGCAACCTTGTTATTGGCTTATCAATTTTTAGTTATCAATTTTATACTAAAAGTAAAACTATTGTTGATGATTCTCAAGTTTTATTATTTAAAGTAGGGACAGCAATAGCTTTATTTATTTTAATAAAAGTACTATTAGAACGCTTAATTAGTAGCATTTTAAGTATAGACGCTATTATTAATGATTATCTATTTCAAAAAATAAGTTATAAAAACTATATAGGTTTAGTATTAATTCCTATTAACGGCTTTCTTCTTTATTCCTTAAAACCTGATGTTCTTACATTTACATTTATCGTTGGTTTTTTGGTTATTGTTAATAGTATTGGAGCACTTTCTTTTTTTAAACGCAATCAAAGTCTAATTAAAGATAATTTCTTTTATTTTATTTTGTATCTTTGCGCACTCGAAATTTCGCCTTACGTGATTTTGTATAAGTTAATTACAAACATTTAAGAGTATAAAAATTAAAGCTATTAAGTATGAAAGTGAAAACAATTTTAGTCTCGCAGCCAGAACCTAAAATAGAAAATTCTCCTTATTTTGATCTTTCAGAAAGACAGAAAGTTAAGATTGACTTCCGCCCTTTCATTCATGTAGAAGGTGTCCCTTCTAAAGAAATTAGACAACAAAAAATAGATTTATCAAAATTTACTGCTATTATTTTAACTAGTAGAAATGCAGTAGATCACTTCTTTAGAGTTGCAGAAGAAATGCGCTTTAAAGTTCCAGATTCTATGAAATATTTTTGCCAGTCTGAAGCTGTTGCTTACTATTTACAAAAATATGTAGTTTACAGAAAACGTAAAATTTATGTTGGTAAGCGTACTTTTGCAGAATTATCTCCGCTTATTAAAAAATATAAGGATGAATCGTTTTTACTACCAGCTACAGATAAATTAAAACCCTCAGTACCTAAAATATTAAATGATTTAGGAATTAACTGGAGAGAAGCTGTTTTCTATAAAACTGTAATTAGTGATTTATCTGATTTAGAAAATGTAACTTACGATATTTTAGTGTTCTTTAGCCCATCGGGTATAGAATCTCTATTTCATAATTTTCCAAATTTCCAACAAAATGATACCCGTATAGCTGTATTTGGTAATACTACTATAAAAGCTGTTGAAGCTAAAGGATTACGTGTAGATATAGCGGCACCTACACCAGAAACACCATCTATGTCTATGGCTTTAAAAAAATACATAGAGTCTGTAAATAAAAAGTAGATTTTAAAATAATATAACTAAAAAAAGCTTCTCAATTGAGAAGCTTTTTTTAGTTATAATCAAAAGGGCTTTATATAAACTCTTTTAACAATTTTTAAATTATCTGGCCTTTTTAAATAAAAAACCCTTAGAGATCACTCTCTAAAGGTTTTTAACTATATATAAAGATACTTTAGTTTATGATCTCACATTTGGAGCTCCTGCTAAAATTTCTGCATTAGCATTATCTTCAAATTGTTTAAAGTTATTTTTAAATGAAACTGCTAATTTATCTGCAGTATTATAATACCCCTCATCATCATTCCATGTTTGTCTTGGGCTTAATACCTCGGTTGGCACATTAGGGCAGGTTCTAGGTTGTTCTACTTTAAATACAGAGTGTACATGATAGTTATCTTTATTAGCCTCTTCTAAAGAACCATCCATTGCAGCAGTAATCATAGCACGAGTGTACTTTAATTTCATTCTACTACCAACACCATAAGGTCCGCCTGTCCATCCTGTGTTTACTAACCAAACTGTCACACCTGCTTCTTGCATTTTTTGGCTTAACATTTCGGCATATTTAGTTGGATGCAATGGCATAAATGGCGCTCCAAAACATGCAGAAAAACTTGGTACTGGTTCAGTAATTCCTGCTTCTGTCCCAGCTACTTTAGCTGTATAACCTGAAATAAAATGGTAGGCTGCTTGACCTGGTGTTAATTTAGAAATTGGAGGCAGTACACCAAAAGCGTCTGCTGTTAAAAAGAAAATATTTTTAGGGTTTTTACCTATAGATGGCGTTTTAATATTTTCTATATGATGAATTGGGTAACTTACTCTTGTATTTTGTGTAATTGAAACATCTTCGAAATCAACCTCTTTAGCATCATTCATAATTACATTTTCAAGTATAGCTCCTTTTTTTATAGCTCCAAAAATTTCTGGTTCTTGCTCTGCTGATAAGTTAATTACTTTAGCATAACAACCTCCTTCAAAATTAAATACTGTATTCTCACTAGTCCAACCGTGCTCATCGTCTCCAATTAAACTTCTATCTGGATCCGTAGATAATGTTGTTTTACCTGTACCCGATAATCCAAAGAAAATAGCTGTATCTCCATCTTTACCTACATTTGCACTACAGTGCATTGGTAATGTATTTTTAAATACTGGAAGTATGAAGTTTAATGCAGAGAAAATACCTTTTTTGATCTCTCCTGTATAACCAGTACCTCCTATAAGTGCTATTTTTCTAGTAAAATCTAAAATAGCAAAGTTATGCTGGCGAGTTCCATCTTCCTCAGCATTTGCCATAAAACCTGGCGCGTTTACAATAGTCCACTCTGGAGTAAAATCTTTTAACTCATCTTCGGTAGGACGTAAAAACATATTAGAAGCAAACATGTTACTCCATGGGTACTCGTTAATAACACGAATATTTAATTTGTAATCTTCATCTGCACAGGCATAACTGTCTCTTACAAAAACTTCCTTGTTAGATAAATAGTTAGTAACCTTGTCGTATAATTTCTGGAACTTATCCGCATCAAAAGGGATATTGATATCTCCCCACCAAATACGGTCTTTTGTAATATCGTCTTTTACAATAAATCTATCCATTGGCGAACGCCCAGTAAATTCTCCTGTATTAACAGCTATGGCTCCAGAAGATGCTTCAACACCTTGCCCTTTAGCTATTGTTGTGTCATGAAGTTGATCTGGGGTTAGTTGATATTGTACGTTAGCATTCTTGATTCCGTACTTTTCAAGCGAAATCGTTTTCGTAGATTGTGTATGGTTTACCATAATTTAGTTATCTTGTTTAAGGTGCAAAATTAATGATTATTATAAAACTAGGTGTTAAAAAATAAATTAATTATCTACATTCCTTGTAAACCCAAGCCCCATAACTATCCAAGCCACTATTAATAATAATCCTCCAAAAGGTGTTATTAACGCTATTTGTTTAAAATCGAACCCAGAAAGAGCATTCGTCGCCAAACCATATATAGAGCCTGAGAATAAGAAAACTCCTGTAATAACAAGAAAAAACACAGCCTTTTTGGTTTTAATTGTTAATTTATCTATTGTACCTATAAACAATAACAGAAATGCATGGTACATTTGGTAACGTACCCCAGTTTCAAAAGATTGCAACGCTTGTTCCGTTATTAGCTCTTTTAAGCCATGAGCTGCAAATGCACCTAAAACAACACTTAAAACACCAAATACTGATGCCGTAATTAAAATTTTTTTATTCATTTTTATTTATTTAATAGTGATTAATCTCTAGCTCATAGGTAGACTATTTTATGTAACAGTTTATAATAAAAATTTATATTTTGAGTTTTTATAACAGTTACATTTTACTACATTCGTTTTCTTAAATTTAAACACAAAATTACTTAACATATATCGATTATGCGAAAGATTTTAATTATTGGTTCAGGAAAATCGGCTTCTTATTTAATAAAATATTTTTTAGATAAATCTGAAAGTGAAAATCTTCATATTACTGTAGGAGACTTAAGTATTGATAATGCTAAAAAATTAACTGGTACCCATAAAAATGCAACAGCAATTACATTAGATGTTTTTAATGAAGATTCTCGTGTTAGTGCAATAAAAAATGCTGATATTGTAGTATCAATGCTACCAGCTCGTTTTCATATTGAAGTTGCTAAAGACTGTATTACTTATGGTAAAAATATGGTTACCGCTTCTTACGTTAGTAAAGAAATGCAAGCTTTAGATGAAGATGCTAAAGCTAAAGGTTTAATTTTCATGAATGAAATTGGAGTAGACCCAGGTATAGATCATATGAGTGCTATGCAAGTTATTGATCGTATTACAGATAAAGGAGGTAAAATGATTTTATTTGAATCGTTTACTGGAGGTTTAGTAGCTCCTGATAGCGATAATAATTTATGGAATTATAAATTTACGTGGAATCCTAGAAATGTTGTTGTTGCAGGACAAGGAAGTGCTGCTAAGTTCTTACAAGAAGGTACTTACAAATACATTCCATATAATCGTTTATTTAGACGTACTGAGTTTTTAGAAATAGATGGTTATGGGCGTTTTGAAGCTTATGCCAATAGAGACTCTTTAAAATACCAAAGTGTATATGGTTTAGAGGATATAAAAACATTATATCGAGGAACTATTCGTCGTGTAGGGTTTTCTCGTGGTTGGCAAGTGCTTGCTGCTTTAGGAATGACAGATGATAGCTATACAATAGATGATAGTGAAAATATGAGTTACAGAGATTTTGTAAACTCTTTTTTACCATACAGTCCTACAGATTCTGTAGAACTAAAATTTAGACACGCCATTAAAATAGATCAAGATGATACTATTTGGGATAAGTTTATTGAGTTAGATATTTTCAATCCAACAAAAATGGTAGGATTAAAAAAAGCTACTCCAGCTCAAATTCTTCAGAAAATTTTAATGAATAGTTGGACTTTAGATGAAGATGATAAGGATATGATAGTTATGTACCATAAATTTGGTTACGAACTTAATGGTAAAAAACACCAAATTGATGCCACCATGGTTACTTTAGGAGAAGACCAAACTTATACTGCTATGGCAAAAACTGTTGGATTACCTGTGGCCATGGCTACTATGGCTATACTAAACAGAAAAATTAAAACCCCCGGTGTATTGGTTCCAATTACAAAAGAAGTATATGAACCCATTTTGGAGGAATTAGAAGATTATGGTGTTATTTTTAATGAAAAAGAAGTTCCTTATTTAGGTTATAACCCTTTAAATATTTGAAGAGCACCGAGTACTGCTATTATTTCTAATGAACTAGAGTTACAATCTTAAATCCTTTTTAGCACTTTTATATTTTAACATGTAAACGTAACCGTTTTGAAAATAATTAATAAGAATATCCATATAGATGGTATTGACAAAAAGATACTTCGTGCATTAATGAGTGATGCTCGAACACCTGTTTTAGAAATAGCCAGACAAGTAGGCATTTCTGGTGCAGCAATTCACCAACGTTTACGTAAATTAGAAAAATCTGGATTAATTTCTGGCTCTAAATTTATAATAAACCCAAAAGTGTTAGGTTATACAACTATGGCTTTTGTAGGTATTTATTTAGACAAAGCAATTAGTAATCCACAAGCTGTAAAGCAACTAAAAAAAATACCAGAAGTTTTAGAATGTCATTATACTACAGGAAACTGGAGTATTTTAATTAAAATTTTATGTAAGGATAATGCACATTTAATGCATTTATTAAATAACGATATTCAATCTATAACTGGTGTTTCTAGAACAGAAACTTTTATTTCACTAGATCAACAAATAGAACGACAGATTAAAATATAATTAATACACCCCATATTTAAAAACAAAAAACTCCTAGCTTTTACTAGGAGTTTTCTTTATTTAAAAGTTAAGTTTTATAAAAAATTACTTTTTAATAACTTTAATTGTTTCTTGAGTGTTCCCTATTTTAACTTGAACTAAATAAATACCAGCTTTTAAGTTAGACATATTTACTTCATTAGATCTAGTATTAGGATTTACACTTAAAACATTCTGACCCAACATATTATACACCTTTACACTAGAAATATTAGCTTGTGCATTTAACGTTAAAATGTCATTTACAGGGTTTGGTGCAAATGTAAATAATGATTCTGTTTCAAAAGCAGCCGTAGATAAAGTACTATCTAATGATCCTTCTGTAAATTGAATATTATCTATAGCTAATTCTTCTGAAGCTGAGTTAGATGCAAATTCTATAAACATTTGTGCTTTACATCCTACATAAGCTGTAAGATTTGTACTTAATGTATTCCAAGCTCCTTCAATACCTAAAGTGTCTATATCTAAACCAATAGTATCAATAAGCGTTACAGTAGTAGCTGAAGCACAATCTGTTACATTAATATATACTCTAAATATATCTGATATCTCCCATGTTGTTGAATCTATATAATATTGTAAACTAGCCATAGGAGAAGTTGTTCCTGTTAAATTCACAATACCTAATCGCATCGTTATTGTTGCATCTGTGTCTTCCATTAAAAACACTTGAGTTCCTTCTGTAGGAGTAACTCCAGGCATGTTTATATTTAATCCAGAGGCTGAAGCCACACCAAAAGAATCTGCATCAGAAAAGCCTACTGAACCTGTAGATACATAATTTATAGTATATCCCATAAAACTACCACTGTCTGCTTCAGATACATATACTGTTCCACAACTGTTTGTATAATTAACCAAATCATGAGTTGTTGTAGAATCAAGATCTTGATAATTACAGGTATTAGCTCCTATAAAGTTCATCCCAGCAACGTTTTCGAATCCCTGCGAAACCTGTGCATAGGCAAATGAGGTCATTAATAATAATAATAATAAGTAATTTTTTTTCATAATAAATTATTGTTTATAGTCTGTAATAGCAAAGATAATATTCAAAATACTATTTTTTTTTAAATCCACCCCTTTAACGTCTTTATAAAATAAAAGCGCACTAAAAGGGTGGAGAAATTTGTTATAATTAATTAGTTTCTAGAAGGATATGTACCGTATAGAGCAATAATAAAATTCACTCCTAAATAAGGGTTTTGTATAGAAAACGATCTTTGGTTTCCTGTATTACCTGTTTGCCCTCCTATAGTTACAGTCCCCGTAGAACCTAAATTCTCATCTGGTGTTCCACTTACATAAGGTGTTCCAGAAGCTGCATTAGCAAGCACTCGTCCAGCCGCTTCATTACTATCTCCGTCATCACTACTACATGGTATTGTACTAGTACCTGTTAGCCCTACACCTAAATGATTATGGTTTGGTAGCTCGTTAATCGTTAAAGTTACATCTTCTCTTCCTCCTCTTTCTCCTAATCGCACAGGAGCTAAACCAGGTCCAGTGCCTTGCTGTGTTGCAATTCTTCCTCTTAAATCTGGTAAAGCAAAAGTAGTTCTACCATCTCCTCCATAGGTAGTCCCTAGTATTGAAAATAATGCTGAATTTGATGAGATCGCTAATAACTGCCCTTGACATAATGCCCAACCTCTTGGAGCAAAATTACCTGCAAACATAACGATTTCTCCAATAAATGGTTCCATAAATGAATTTGTTTATGTTGGTTAAATATTAATTTTATTTTTTAAAAAAATAAGCTCCTTAAACTTCTAGTTTCTAGAAGGGAAAGTTCCTTGTAAAGCGATAATGAAGTTTAGTCCTAAATAAGGGTTTTGTACAGAAAACGACCTCTGCCCTCCATTGTTAGCTGTATGTCCTCCAATAGTTACAGTCCCTGTAGAACCTAAATTCTCATCTGGTGTTCCACTTACATAAGGTGTTCCAGAAGCTGCATTAGCAAGCACTCGTCCAGCCGCTTCATTACTATCTCCGTCATCACTACTACAAGTCATTGTACTAGTACCTGTTAGACCAATACCACTGTGGTTATGACTTGGCAACTCGTTAATTGTTAAAGTAACATATTCTCCACCTCCTCTTTGTCCTAATTGCACAGGAGATAAACCTGGTCCAGTGCCTTGCTGTGTTGCAATTCTTCCTCTTAAATCTGGTAAAGCAAAAGTAGTTCTACCATCTCCTCCATAGGTAGTACCTAGTATTGAAAATAAAGCTTGATTTTGATTAATTGGTAATAATTGTCCTTGGCAGAATGCCCAACCTCTTGGCGCAAAGTTTCCTGCAAACATGACAATTTCTCCGATAAATGGTTCCATAAATGAATTGTTTATGTTAGTTAAATATTAATAATATTTTTTAAAAAAATAAGCTCTTTAAACTTCTAGTTTCTAGAAGGGAAAGTTCCTTGTAATGAGATAATGAAGTTTAGTCCTAAATAAGGGTTTTGTACAGAAAACGACCTCTGCCCTCCATTGTTAGCTGTATGCCCTCCAATAGTTACAGCCCCCGTAGAACCTAAATTCTCATCTGGTGTTCCACTTACATAAGGTGTTCCAGAAGCTGCATTAGCAAGCACTCGTCCAGCCGCTTCATTACTATCTCCGTCATCACTACTGCAGGTCATTGTACTAGTACCTGTTAGACCAATACCACTGTGGTTATGACTTGGCAACTCGTTAATTGTTAAAGTAACATACTCTCTACCTCCTCTTTGTCCTAATTGCACAGGAGATAAACCTGGTCCAGTACCTTCTTGCGTCGCAATCCTTCCTCTTAAATCTGGTAAGCCAAAAGTAGTTCTACCGTCTCCTCCATAGGTAGTACCTAGTATTGAAAATAATGCTGAATATGATGATATCGCTAATAACTGTCCTTGGCAGAATGCCCAACCTCTTGGCGCAAAGTTTCCCGCAAACATGACAATTTCTCCTAAAAATGGTTCCATGATAAATAGTTTTTTGTTAAAAATTAAAGATTAATGCTTGGTTAAAATAGTGATTTTTCATTTATTCACAATAATTCCATCGTTAAATTTATATTAATTGGATTTTTCTTACGAAATTCCTTACAATAATACATTTTGCTAAACTAAATAGAACCATAAGGAAAAAGTAACGCAATACCACTGATTATTAAAATCAAGTAAAAACCCCTGTTTTATTATTTAAATTTTTTATGTAAGGAAATATCGTTTAGTTTTATGCTATTATTAACCTTTTTATTAATTAACAACTAACAACAAAATTATGAGTACAAAAACTAGACCTATTAAAGATGCTATTAATTGGGCCTACAACTGGCAATCTGCTAACCCAAACAAGTGTAAAGGATTTTTAATGCCTGCAGCTGATCTTATTGGTGCTTTAACAGAAATGGGAGTTATAGACACCTCTGGAAAAGTAGTAGAAAGTAAAGTAAACGATGCTGGAGTTAGAGCATACATGGCTATAGACCCAACAAATGGAATAACCAAAGCTAATGGTTATGGCGAAAAATTATTAATAGTTGGGACTTATGTAGATTGCAACAATACCCATAGAGATATTATTCAAAACGAAAAACCAAATAATTGTAAAGCGTTACCTCCAGTGCCTACAGGAAGTGGTGTTTTTGATTTTACAGATCCTTGTCCAACAACTTGTGATGACAAGAGTCCTCTATACGATCCAAAACCAAAACCGTAATTACTATTTTTAAATGATGGAGGTAAACGATTACCAAATATTTTTATCTAATGCCAGTAAAATATTACTAGCACTAAATACTATTTTATTTCTAAAAGGCTTTTTCATTCAAAAAAAAACTTTTAAAATATTTAATTTGTACTTGTTTGTATGCTTAATAATACAAGTTAAAAGTTATTTATTGTGGCAAGACAAAATTGATAATCTTTACCTCTCTCATTATTATTTCATTTCTCAATTCATACTTCTAAGTTTATTTTACATAACTCTATTTAATAGTAAAAAGCATAAGAATGTTGTTAAAATTATTAGTTTACTTGTACTACTTATTTTAGCAATACAATACTATCTAAAACCTTCTTTATATTACAAGTTTAATCTGTTAGAAATTGTACTCACCTCCCTAAGTATTGTTTCTTTTAGTGTTGTGCACTTTTACAACTCTTTAACAGAAAAAACAAAATATATTTATATAAATTCTGGTATTTTTGTATACTTGACATGTAGTACATTGATCTTCTGTTCTGGGAATTTTTTTAAAGAAGGCACTGGGAATTTAAAAAATATTCTCTGGTTATTAAACACTATATTATATGTTGTATATCTAATATTCATTTTTATAGAATGGTATAAAAATTACAGAAAAACTTAATCTTTTAACATTATATTTACGCTCATTTAAATAAAATAAACCCTCATTTTTTTTTGGAAGAACAAACATTCATAACAATAATTAGCATAGTAGGCATAAGTATTAGCCTACTAATTATTATGGCTGTTACTCTCATTGCTTTTTTCCATCATACTAAGAAAAAAATCGTAGAAAAAGAGCAAGAAAAAGCCACATTAAAAATAGATCATCAACGAAAAATATTACAAACATCTATTGCTATACAAGAACAAGAGCGTAATCGTATAGCTCAAGATTTACATGATGCAATTAGTGCTAAGCTTAATGTGGTAAGTTTAACTACACATGTTCTTTTAATAGATAAAACTATTAACGAGAAACAAAAAACTGCTTTGGAGCAAATTTTAGATATTACAACCAATACATTAGAAAGTGCTCGTAAAATAGCGCATGATTTAATGCCTCCTATATTAGATAAATTTGGTCTTAAAGCTGCTTTAGAAGAATTATTTGAGGAGTTTACTGCTAACACTAGTATTGACATAGAACAAAATATAGAAGAGCTTCATAAATTAACTAAAACGAATCAATTACACTTATTCAGAATTATTCAAGAACTAATTAATAACTCTATTAGACATGGACAAGCTAATGAACTTGTAATTTATATGGAGCAGACTCTTACAGATTTTATGCTTCATTATCAAGATAATGGCATAGGTTTTAATGTTAAAGACATAAAGAAAAAACCAGGCATAGGTATACAAAATATAAAAAGTAGAGTTAAAATTTTAAATGGAAAACTAACTCTAGAGAGTACAAAAAATAGTGGGAGTAAATTTATAATACGTTGTAAATATCCCGAAACATCCATAATTAAAAATTAAATCCCTAAACAATTATTATTTGGATATATTATATAACCCTTATAATACATTATAATGATGAATAGCATAAAATTAGCATTAGCAGACGACGAATTATTGTTTAGACAAGGAGTTAAAGCAATACTAGGCAGTGAAGATTCTATAGAAATACTTTTTGATGCAGAAGATGGTGAACATTTAATAAATCAATTAAGGGCAGCAGAAGTATTACCAGATATTGTAATTACCGACCTTAAAATGCCAAGTTTAAATGGCGTAGAGGTTACCAAATTAATTAGAAAAGAGTTTCCCGATGTTAAAGTTATTGCCTTGACAAGTTATTTTAGCAAACCATTTATTCTTAATATGATTTCTATAGGAGCTGTTGCTTATTTAGCTAAAAATAGTACTCCAGCTCTTATGATTAAAACTATAAAAGAAGTTGCTAATAAAGGTTTTTATTATGATGAGCAAGTAATGCAATACATACATGAAAGTATAGTAAACCCAAGTGAGAAAAAAGTAAAATCTAATTTTGACACTAATTACTTCACTAAACGAGAAATTGAAGTTCTAGATCTTATCTGTAAACAATACACTACTAATGATATTGCAGACAGTTTATACATAAGCCCTAGAACAGTAGAAGGACATCGTAATAATCTATTATTAAAAACAGAGTCTAAAAACGTTGCTGGACTAGTTATATATGCCTTAAAAAACAAAATGGTTTCCTTAGATAACACTAAACTATAAAATAAAAACAATCAATAAAAAAGCCTTCATTAACGAAGGCTTTTTTATTGATTTATATTACAATCTTAATTTATTCTAAAATCGTCACAGTCATTAGGACAAGGGCTGGTAAAATCTAATGCAAAATTAACAGCATTAGTATCAAAAATTACATTTTTACCATTTTTACCGAAAAATACCGTAGTCATTTTTCCTTCTTCATTTAATCCAAAAACCAATTCTACAGCCGTAACATTGTCTCTATTTACTAAAAAGTCCATAGCATCTTTATCTAAAGTATAATACTTTATTCTATATCCTTCATAAGACACTTTTTCCTCTAGTGTATTCATATCGTTTAAAGTGTCACTCCAATCATTTAAATATCTAAGCGCATCTTTTATTTGTAAAATATGACCTCTTACATCTTCTCTTGCTATAGTAGAAAGATCATATGGTGTATTTTGTTGAATATCTACCTCATCAATATTAACAGCTCCCATATTTGGAGTTCCTACTTTAAACACCGAGTTTATAACTTCATTGTCTTCGGTTACACCTAAACAAACAACTTGTAATTTATTATTACTTACACCTAATGCAAATCTATAAGCTTCTAAGTTTCTTTCTTCTAAACTATTTACAAAAAACGATTTGCTAAACGTAAAGGATTGTGCTTCTTGTATAAAGTCTGTAAACACTACAGGTAAATCTGCAGTTTGCCAAAAGTCTAAACTATGAAGCGCCTGTTTTATTGGGTTTTGCCCAGGTAAAACTTGTTGTGTTACTTCTTGAGAGCTATCATTGGTCTCATCAGTAGAGCAAGAAAGCGCTAACACTGCTAATAAAACCAAAAAAGTAATTTTTTTCATAATTTATAAATTCAATTCGTAATTGACTAATTCATTCAATATTAAAAGCACTAATCTCTAGACATAAAAATCTGTAATACATACCAAAACAGTAACATTAAGGATGCAAACAATCCCAAAGCTGCTGGTATATAATCTTCTTCTGTATAAGTGTTAACTAGATTAGAGGTTTGATAAAGAATAGCTCCTCCTGCTAATAAACACATTGCAACAGAAAACCATAATCCTAAATTAAAACCAAAAATAATTCCAGCAACTATTAAACCTAAAGCAATAAAGAAACCTATTGTTAATCCTGCTTTTATAAATGAAAAGTCCTTTTTTGTTATAAACACTACAGCAGATAAACCTGTAAATAATGCCAAAGTAACTGTTGCTGCTTGTTGCAATAGCTCTGGGCCAGTTTCCATATAAAACATGGCTATATAAATCATTGGCACAAAAATAAATGCTTGTGCAAAAATATATAAACCATAAGCTAAATATTGCTTTGTTTTATCTGGTGTTTTTAATGTCATTTTTTCGGCATAGTTTGTTACAAACATAAATCCACCCAACATTAACAACCATTTATAGCCTTGTGTTAAGGATAATGCAAATTCTACAATAGTATCGCTTTGTAAAAGTAAATATTCAAACACAATAAAGATTAAAACTCCTAAAGCAACGTGTGCATAAGTTTTTTTATAAAAAGCTACTTTATCTTCTTGCGATAAGGCAGAAACTAGTAATTGATCTTGTATAGGAGCTTCAAATGGTTGGTTCATTGCTATATTAATATATAATTTAGCCCACAATTTAAGAAAAAGAAACCAAACTATTAATAAATTATTAATAATTCAGTGTTTTTAATCTTAATACATTTTTTTAATCTCTTCTTGCAAATACTTGTAATCCCCAATAAATCAAAGATGCTAAAGCTCCTATTGCAGCGACTAAGTATGTTCTTGCTGCCCATTTAAGCGCGTCTTTAGAACCAGCATATTCTTCCTGTGTTACTATATGTTTATTTTTTAACCAAGCTAATGCTCTATTACTAGCATCGTATTCTACCGGTAAGGTTACAACACTAAACAAGGTCGCAAATGCCATTAGTATTAAACCAGCTAAAGCTACCCAATACCCTATACCTCCTATCATATTTGTAGCCATAAGCGCAATCCCACCAATAACTAACCATTGAGACATTCCAGATGTTAAACTAACCATCGGTACAAGCTTAGATCGCATAGTTAACCATTGATATGCCTGTGCGTGTTGTACAGCATGTCCACATTCGTGAGCTGCAACTGCTGCCGCCGCTGCATTACGTTGATTATATACTGCTTCACTTAAGTTTACTGTTTTATTTACAGGATTGTAATGATCTGTTAATTGCCCAGGTGTAGAAATAACCTCAACATCTCTTATACCATGATCTGCTAGCATTTTCTCAGCTATTTCAGCTCCACTCATACCATTACGCAACTGTATCCTAGAGTACTTTGCAAATTTTCGTTTTAATTGCCCGCTTACTAAACTACTTACTAAAGCAATTGCTCCTATAAGCAGATAATATCCCATCATTCCGTTCATAATATTTATTTTTAAAATTCCTAATTTAAAGATAACAAAAAGTAAGCCATTTAAATAATTATGCAACTCTGTCAGTTTTTATATTAAAAGCATAAAAAAAGGCCGAAAGGAAACCCTTTCGACCTTAACTAGGTAATAACCCTGCCATATATGGCTAACCTTACCTTATTTTTTAATTATTTTTTTGGTTTCTACTCTGTCTCCTATTTGAATTTTACAGAAGTAAACACCTGTTTTCCATTCGCTAGTATTTACTTCAAAATCATTTGTACCAACAGTACCGTTGTATACTTCTACTCCTTTACTATTCATTACAGAAACTGATACTCCTTCTTCTAATTCTGAATCGTTCATAGAAATTTTGAAGTAATTTTCTGTAGGGTTAGGGTACAGTTTTAACCTTACTGGGTTTGCAACTTCCTCGTCAAGAATTTCTGTTTCTATTGGAGTTACATCTTTAACCTCTTCGAATGTAGTTTCTCCAGAGTCTTTACAGGCTGTTACTCTGAAAAACTGTACTGGTGCAGACTCCCATACTGGTCCAATAGAGAACCCAACAATATATAATTTACCTGGTATAAAGGTATAACCATTTGAAGCAGCTAATGCATTTAAACTAGTGTAAGTTGGAGCTTCTCCTGAACCTACCCAACCACTATAATAATCTTGAATAAAAGACCAAGAAGCTAAGTCAAACTCAGCTATTCTAACATAGTACCCTTCCTCATATGTACTACAACTTCCATTTATAGCTACTGCATACTGACAAATTGAATTTACTGGCTGTGGTCCATATTTAGAACTCTCATTTTGTGTAGAATTAACATTATACATAGTAAAACATGGTGTAGGGTCTCCTAAAATTTTAGCCGTTCTAATTGGTGTATAGATTACTTTATTAGGAAGCCCTGGAGTTGTTGGATTAAATACTATCCTTGCTCTATACTGATATTCCGTATTTTCAGCTTGATAAGTTCTTCCAATCCCAGAATATGTAGTTCCAGAACTGATTGGAAATGAGTTTATTTCAGGCAAAAAGCTTCCCCATGCAACTGTATCCGCTAAACGTCTTTGAGCTGTTAATGTAAATGTTCCATGTTGAAATGTGTGTACAAAAGCAGTTACATACATCTCTAATTCGTAATGTCCAGGATGATCTGTACTATTCGGGTAGGTTGTTATACTAGTATTTGACGAACTTAAATCTAAATCTAATTTTGACGAAATAACAATATTGTTTTTAATTTTTTGAGCACCTGCATTTTGGTACGCAACAAAAAACAAAACTGCAAAGAGGGTTTTTAAGATAGTTTTCTTCATTTTATTAATTAATTATAATTGTCCCTACTCTATTAAATTGGTTTTTCGGGTTACACCTTTTGTTTGTTTTATATAACTAAGTATGTAATCCCCAAATTCATTACCCAAAAAAATTTAAAAAAACCAATAAAATATTTCCAAACCTATTTTAAACCAGCAAATACAAGGCATAACAAGATTATAGAATTGAATAATAATTATTCAATTCTATAAAAAAGCACATTAAATAGTATTATAAATTTATTTTTGGCAAAGCTGTATCACCAAATTATTAGTGAAGAATTATAACCTCCTTATTGTTTTATTAAATGGGCTTTTTGTATGCCGCCAATAGGATAGGAAATAACATCTATAGTTTCTTCTCCTTCTTCCGTTTTAGATAGCTTTTTTTGTTTGATATTTGTAAACATGATTTCAAAATCCATAGCATCTTTATAAAAACGTTCTGTTGTTGTTATTAGGTTATTCTGTACTTCGAACATAGAATACAAGGTGTTATCTACTTGTTTAGCATCTAGTAAAATCCCATTATTTTCGTCTACTATATATTCGCCTTTATTGGCATCTTTTGTTATTAGGTTATAGTTTCGTTGTTGACGCTTACCATTCATTATATAAACAATAGTGTACTTGTATTTGCCAATAGAATCGGTGGGTTGTAAATGAAACTCCATACCTATAGTTTGTGTCCCTTTACTATTTATAATATTTAAATCGCCTTTATACACACCGTAGTAATGTTGTGGAAATTGAATACTATCGTTTTGTGCTTCTGTGGAAAGACTAAAACATAATAACAATAATAGGGATAAATATTTCATGACTTAAGTTTTTATAAAAATAGCTATAATTACTTTTATTAATATGTTCTCGATTCAAAATCCCTAAAAAAGAAAATCACCCAAAACGACTTTAATAAATATTGTTTCGAGTGACTTAATATTGTAATACAAAATATATTCTGTATTAGGGTTTTGCTATCCTACAATGTTTACAATTTTACCAGGAACTACTATTACTTTTTTAGGTGTACGCCCGTCTAATTGTGCTATAGTTTTTTCGTGTGCCATTACCGTTTTTTCAATATCCTCTTTGTTCATATCCATTGGTAACTCTAATGTAAAACGCATTTTACCATTAAAAGATATTGGATAATTTTTACTGCTTTCTACTAAATGGCTTGCATCGAACTCTGGGAAGGCTACCGTAGATATAGAGGCTTCGTTACCTAGCATATTATATAACTCTTCTGCTATATGCGGTGCATAAGGTGATATTAATACTAATAACGGCTCTAAAACAGTTTTACTTGTACAGTTTTGCTTTGTTAATTCGTTTACTGCTATCATAAAAGTAGAGACCGATGTATTAAACGAGAAGTTCTCTATATCTTCTTCTACTTTCTTTATGGTTTTATGCAAAGTTTTTAAATTGTCTTTTGTTGGTTCTGCATCATTTACTTTTAAACCTTCGTCTCCTACATATAGCTTCCATAGTTTTTTAAGAAAACCATGTACTCCTGTTATTCCTGCTGTATTCCATGGTTTTGCTTGCTCTAATGGCCCTAAAAACATTTCGTATAGTCGTAAACTATCTGCACCGTATTGTTCACAGATGTTATCTGGGTTTACAACATTAAACCATCTTTTAGACATTTTTTCAACTTCACGTCCAACTATATAATACTCTCCTTCTAATACAAATTCAGCATCTTTAAATTGAGGTTGCCATTCTCTTAAAGCTTCAACATCTATTTCATCTGATGCATTAACTATATTTACATCTACTCTTATTTCCTCAACATCATAATCCTTAATTAATCCCTTAGAAACATATTTATTGGTTCCAGATACTCTGTAAACTATAGCACTTGTCCCCAAAATCATCCCTTGGTTAATTAGCTTCTTAAAAGGCTCTTCTACGTTTACAAATCCTCTATCTTTTAAGAATTTTACCCAAAAACGAGAATATAATAAGTGTCCTGTGGCATGCTCGCTTCCTCCTATATATAAATCTACATTTTCCCAATAGTTTAGGGCGTCTTCGCTTGCAAAGGTTTCGCTTCGCATAGCATCTTCCATATAACGGAAGAAATACCAAGAACTTCCTGCCCAACCTGGCATGGTATTAAGTTCTAATGGATGTACGATTGTATTATTAATATTATCGTTACTTACCACTGTATTGGTTTCTGTGTCCCAAGCCCAAACATCGGCACGTCCTAATGGCGGTTCTCCTGTTTCGGTTGGCAAATACTTTTCTACTTCTGGTAATTGTATTGGTAAATGTTTTGCCTCTATCATTTGCGGCATTCCATTTACATAATATACTGGAAACGGCTCTCCCCAATAACGTTGTCTAGAAAATACTGCATCACGCAATCTATAATTGGTTTTTCCTTCTCCTTGTTTTATTTGCTCTAACTCGTATATAGCACGTTTAGTGGCTTTTTTATAGTTCATTCCGTTAAGGAAATCGCTATTTGTAATTTTTGTTTTCTCTTTATCTGCAAACGCCTCTTCGCTAATATCTACTCCATCAAATATATTTGGTATGTCTATATTAAAGTGTTTTGCAAAATCGTAATCACGTTGATCACCACAAGGTACTGCCATTACAGCTCCTGTTCCGTAGCTCGCTAGTACATAATCGCCAATCCATATTTGTATTGGTTCTTTTGTAAATGGGTGTTCTGCATAAGCGCCTGTAAATACTCCTGAAATAGTTTTTACATCTGCCATACGATCACGCTCACTTCGCTTCGCTGTTTTTTCTATATAGGCTTCTACTGCTGCTTTTTGTTCTGGAGTTGTTATTTTAGATACTAAATCGTGCTCTGGTGCTAAAGTCATAAAACTAACACCAAAAATAGTATCTGGTCGGGTTGTAAATACGTCTATGGTTTCGTCGTGATCTTTTACATTAAACGTAACAGATGCTCCTACAGATTTCCCTATCCAGTTACGTTGGCTTTCTTTTAAAGAGTCTGTCCAATCTATAGTTTCTAACCCTTGTAGTAAACGTTCTGCATAAGCAGATATACGCATACTCCATTGTGTCATTTTTTTTCGGATTACTGGGTGACCCCCTCTTTCTGAAACACCGTTTACTATTTCGTCATTGGCTAAAACGGTTCCTAATTCTGGACACCAATTAACTTCTGTTTCTGCTAAATAGGTTAGTCTGTATAGTAATAGTATTTCTTGTTTTTTAATGTCGCTAAATGCATTCCACTCATCAGCAGAAAAAATATCTACCCCATCTTCACAAACGGCATCTACATTTACATTTCCAGATTGTTCAAAATACTCTATTAAGTCTTTTATAGCAAAAGCTTTTTGGGTGTGTTTACAGTACCAAGAATCGAATAACTGGATAAAAATCCATTGTGTCCACTTATAGTACTCAGGGTTAGAGGTACGCACTTCACGACTCCAATCGAAAGAAAAACCTATTTTATCTAATTGTCTTCTATATGTAGCAACATTAGTTTTGGTTGTTATTGCTGGATGTTGGCCAGTTTGTATAGCATATTGTTCTGCTGGTAATCCAAAACTATCATAACCTTGTGGATGTAATACATTAAATCCTTTATGGCGCTTGTATCGGGCATAAATGTCGCTCGCAATATATCCTAATGGGTGACCAACGTGTAATCCTGCACCACTTGGGTAAGGAAACATATCTAACACGTAATACTTTGGTTTATCACTTGTATTGGATGCTTTAAACGTTTCGTTTGTTGCCCAATAGTTTTGCCACTTGGCCTCTATATCGTTGAAATTATATTTCATCTAACTTTTGCTAACTTATTTTAAAGCGGCAAATTTAAACTTATTATAACATTATTAAAAGTTTAAGGCCTGTAAAAGGCTTGTATTTAATTTCTTTATTATTTTTACGACTTAAATTATAGTACTTTATGAGTTCATCTTTTGATAAATACCAAAAACGCCGTTTAATTTCTTCTTATTTTTCTGTTGTTTTAAGTATCGCATTGGTACTTTTCTTATTAGGAGTACTTGGCCTTTTGGTATTAAATGCTAAAAAAGTTGCCGATCATTTTAAAGAACAAGTTACCGTAACTATCTACTTAAAAGACTCTGCTAAGGATATTGAAATTAAACAATTGGAAAAAAGTCTAGCCATGGCAGATTATGTAAAATCTACCGATTTTGTATCTAAAGCGCAGGCAGCAGAAGCTATGAAAGCAGAAAGTGGTGAAGATTTTATGGACTTTTTAGGTTTTAATCCTTTAAAAAATTCTATTGATGTTAATTTAAAAGCAGATTTTGTTACGTCTGAAAAACTAGAAACAATCTCAAAAGAGGCTTTATCTAAAAATTTTGTGGACGAGGTTAACTATGATAATGATCTTGTTAATTTAATGAATAATAATGTGAAGAAAATTAGCTTCTGGATTCTTGTTATTAGTGGCCTCTTTGCATTAATTGCGGTATTACTTATAAACAGTTCTATACGTTTGGCTGTATACTCTAAGCGTTTTACTATTAAAACGATGCAAATGGTAGGTGCTACAAAACGTTTTATTCGTCGTCCGTTTATTTGGAGAAGTGTACGTTTAGGTATTGTTGGAGCTATTTTAGCTTTAATAGGGATGGGTATTGTGTTACACTTTATAAATAAAACATTTCCAGAACTAGAGCTACTAAACAAACCTATGCTTATTATAACTCTTTTTGCATTTGTATTTGTTCTTGGTATATTTATTACATGGATATCTACATTTTTCGCTACACAACGCTTTTTAAATTTAAATACAGATAAGTTGTATTATTAAATTGCCCCTTGTTTTTTATACACACAATTGTTAAACTGTTCTTAATTTAACAGCATTTAACGTTTTGCTTAACAATAATTAGGAAGAAATCGAGTTAACTTTACTTAACCAATAACCACGTTTTAATCTGGCCAGACCAATACTTTAAATTATTTGTAAATCTTAAAATTTTAATGATTATGAAGCGAGTAACTTTTGTATTAGCAGGTATAATAATGATAACAGCTTTTGTATTATCTCAAAAAAACTTAGACGATAATAACACTAATTTTGTTAAAGTAGACACTAATAAATATAAATTAAAAGGCACCTATAATTAGCTAGTTAATAAATTTAGACAATCTTAACGTTACGGTTTTAAATAAAACCGTTACTTTGCACTTACCAAAATTTATAATATACACATCTAAACAGATTGTACTTTCTGCAATTTAAAGACGATGTTATTTTTACAGAATTTGATTAGAGCATACACCCATGGGACAAAAAAAACTTAAAGAACAGCAGCAAAATAACAGTGAGTTTATCTTTGGAAAAAGAAACTATAAATTTATGTTTATAGGTTTGGGTTGTATAGCTTTAGGTTTTATTTTAATGTCTGGTGGTGGTAGTGATGATCCTAATGTTTTTAACGAAGACATTTTTAGTTTTAGACGCATCCGTCTAGCTCCTACTCTAGTTTTAATTGGTTTCGGCTTTCAAATTTATGCCATATTAACTGGCAAAGGAAAATCTGAATCTAAAAAATAAACCACACAACACCTTACTAGATACTTCTATTTTAATACTTTTGCGCCATGGATATTATTGACGCAATTATTTTAGGTATAATACAAGGGCTTACCGAGTTTTTACCTGTTTCTTCTAGTGGACATTTAGAATTAGGTAAAGCCATACTTGGTGATAGTTCCGTACCGCAAGAGAGCTTATTATTTACTGTTGTTTTACATTTTGCTACTGCATTAAGTACTATTGTTATTTTTAGAAAAGACATTTTAGAAATTATAAAAGGGCTCTTTTCTGGCACATGGAATGACGATACTAATTTTGCCTTAAAAATTGTAGTGTCTATGATTCCTGCTGTATTAGTTGGTTTATTTCTAGAAGAACAGCTAGAACAATTGTTTGGTGGTAACATTTTACTTGTAGGTACCATGCTTATAATTACTGCAATCCTTTTATTTTTAGCAGATAAAGCAAAAAACACAAATAAAGATGTTTCTTTTAATAATGCGTTTATAATTGGTATCTCTCAAGCTATTGCTATGTTACCAGGAATTTCTCGTTCTGGCGCAACAATATCTACTTCTGTATTATTAGGCAATGACAAAACAAAAGCTGCCCGTTTTTCTTTTTTAATGGTCGTTCCATTAATATTTGGAAAAATGGCTAAAGATATTTTAGGAGGAGATTTATCTTTCGAAAGCCAGAATATAACAGCTTTATCTGTTGGTTTTATTGCTTCCTTTGTTGCTGGGCTTTTCGCTTGTACTTGGATGATAGCTTTAGTAAAAAAAAGTAAGTTATCTTATTTCGCAATTTACTGTGCTATTGTTGGCCTTATTGCCATTATATTTTCAATATTAAACTAATGTAATATGCTATCAAAAACGGGAGAAGATTATAAAGCTGGGCAAGTATTACTAATAGACAAACCACTTAACTGGACTTCTTTTCAAGCCGTAAATAAATTACGCTGGGAAATACGTCAAGCTTTTAACATAAAAAAAATAAAAGTTGGTCATGCCGGAACTTTAGATCCTTTAGCTACAGGGTTATTAGTAATTTGTACAGGTAAAATGACTAAGCAAATAGAATCGTTTCAAGGACAAATAAAAGAATATACTGGTACTATTACTTTAGGGAGCACAACACCATCTTACGATTTAGAATCTGAAATAAATGAAACCTTCTCAACAGATCATATTACAGAGGATTTAATACACAAAACTACGGAACAATTTATAGGAGAAACAGATCAATTTCCTCCTGTTTTTTCTGCATTAAAAAAAGATGGAAAACGCCTTTATGAATATGCACGAGCAGGAGAAGCTGTAGAAGTAAAATCTAGAAAAATTACTATTGAAGCTTTCGAAATCACTAATATTAATGGTAATAATGTCGATTTTAGAGTGGTTTGCAGTAAAGGGACTTATATACGCTCACTAGCAAACGACTTTGGAAAAGCTTTACAATCTGGCGGACATTTATCGGCCTTACGAAGAACAAAAATTGGAGATTTTAGTGTAGAAAATGCACTTTCTATTGAAGAGTTTATACAAGAACTAAAGCTTTAAGTCGATACTCCATTAAAAAAGCTTAACTTTATGGTTAAGCTTGAAACTTATAATGGGAAAGATAATTTGTGAAAAACACGGAGAAAACACTATTGCATTTATATCTAAATATCATGCAGACAATGTATTTAATAATAAAAAACACATTCCATCTGAAATTATAAATATTCATGTAATTGACAAACAAAATGCTTTTAATGGTAATTATATTATTGATCCTATTTTAATTAAAGACATTGGAATAAGAGACTTTAAAATTAATTTTCAAACAGAATTTGGAAAATACGAGAAAATGTTTGACACATTAACTCCTGTTTGTTCTAAGTGTTGGAGAAGTTATAAAACCACCTAAATTCTCAAAAAGATTTATGTATAAATATTTCTTAAAACTGTTTTTAATTTTACCATTATTAACTTACAGTCAATCTAGAGTAAATGAAATTTCTTCTGTAAGTAAAGAAATAAAACAAGAAGATTGTAATGAGTTTTCACAAATAATGGTTGGTTTAATCGACATTCTAAAACAAGATAATTATAAAACTTTAGAATTTAGAGAAGAATTAGATACTCTATCTTTTAAAAGTTATAAAACAAACCTAGAAATAGTCGATAAAATCATTTCTTTTCCTAAATCTCAATTTAAAACAATATTATTTAGCAGAAAAAACAAATTAGAAGGAATGAAAGGTAATTGGTATCCTGGGTTTTCAATAATTGAGATTTGCTGCAAAGATGAGTTAAGTGCTACAACTTATCAAAAACAAATTGAAGAAATCATTAATAGTAATGATAGTTTTAATGAAAAAAACTATGATTATATTTCACAAAACAAAGTTAAACTTATTTATGTAAATTGTAATGCTAGAATATTTAAATCTTTCGCTTTTCGGTATAAAAAACAAATTGAAGAGATTATTGAAAGTAATAACTAAAAATCAATTTTATTATTAACGGAACAGTTCTTGATACTGGTGCATTAACTTAAACTAAATGATAATGCGCTATTTATTTTCTATTTTATTTTCCTGTATTTTTCTATGTTCTTATTCTCAAGACGATAATCCCGAAATAACTCAAGGTGTTTTCTACAAACTTTCTATTGCTGGTACATTAACTACTAATGAAGATATAGATTTATCTGACGAGTATAATGATAACCTTTTTGAGTTTAACGCCCTCTTTTTTAACGCAGGTGTTGGTTACCAATTTGACTCTAGAACATCTATTGGATTCAATTTTGAATACGCTAACCATAGAAGAGAAGGCCTTTTATTCTTTCCAGCCTATTTAAGCTTTAGATATAATATTATTAAAAATGATGATAATGTTTTTTTAAGGGGTAGCTATGGTAAGCTATTAAATATAGATCGTTCCTTCGAGTCGGGAAATTTATACAAACTTGGAGCTGGATATCAAATCTTTGATAGTGATTATAGAAATTCCTTTTTAATAGGTGTAGATTTTACAAGAAAACGTTTTGGTTTTAGGCAACTGGACGCTATTTCTAGTGTTTCTGTTTTTTTAGAATTTCAATTTTTCTAATCTTTTTAGTTGCTTTCAACGTATATAATAGCACTAACACTCTATCTAATTATTATCTTTATATCGCATTTGGAGTTTAACAATTCACATAAAGCCCTAGTTATAACGCTTCTAATTACAGGAACGCTATTATTAAGCGTCTTCAACTTAAGTGTTTATAAATTAAATACAGATGTAGCAGGATTAAGCATTCCTATTGAAATTATTGAAGAGGAGTTAAAAGTATTAGAGCCAGAATTAAACGATAATTCTAAACAAACCAATAAAGGGTTTAATGAAACCAAAAAGTACAAACATTTTGCAGAAGCTTACAAACCCATTGCTCCACCTAAAGATTACGATTATTCTAAATTTAATGCTAGAAATGATAAGCCAGTAAAACTTAAAAGCGCAGAAAAGAACAAGGCTAGTTCTAATATAAAGCGCGAAGAACTAACAGCTTTTAATAGTGTTAATAGTATTTTAAACAAACAATCTAATATAAAAACTGCTGAAACAGCTAAAGCCTCAGCAAATTTAAACAGTACAATCTCCTATTCTTTACAAGGAAGGGTTGATAACTATTTACCAATCCCTATATATTTATGTGAAGCCAATGGTAAAATTATAGTAAACATTACAGTAAATAATAATGGAAAAGTTATTGATGCTTACGTTAATAATACTTCAACCTCAACAAACGAATGTTTAAGAGAACACGCAATAGAGTATGCAAAAAAAGCTAGATTCGATGCTTCTTCTAAAACCTCTCAAATTGGTTCAATAACCTTTGTTTTTAAAGGTAAATAATATTACTTCTATTTTTTTTATTATCATAAAAATAAAAAAGCGCAATCAAAAACCATATCTAGTTTTTAAACTACGCTTGAGTGTAATTAAATTCCAATTAACTAATTCTTATGTCTTTAATAATGCAACTAAATCTTCAATTGCATTTTGTCCTTTATCTTTATTATACCAATGTTGTAAATCTTCTTTGAATTCTGGAGTTAATTTACCATGTTCGGCTTTATAGTCATTAACTAATTTAGTTGCCGCACTTGGTCTTGGTCCAAATGTGTTTACAACATCTCCAGTTGTATTATCTAACATTATTAATTTAGGAATAGATTTTCCGCCGTTTGTTAAAAACTGATTCATTAAAGCTTCGTTTTCATCTCTAAGTACAACTCTAAAGTCTATTTTATTATTTAGCTCTGCTAATTTATTCATTACAGGCATTAAATGTGCTGCATCACCACACCAGCTTTCTGTAAGTACAACCCATGTCATTTCCCTATCTAGATTAGATATTTCTTCTTTTACCTCATCTGATACTTTCACCGTTTTATCCCAACGTTTCATTCGTCGGTTATTTAACACTGTATAATTTGCTAAAGCCTCACTCTGTACGTCTCCAGTAGTTTCATTTTTTTCGGCTAAATCTTTTACTAACTCTCTATAGTCTTGATAGCTTGTACTACTTGTTAAACTATCGTCTATTATTTTATTTAAATCTATTTGTTGTATTGTTTCCATGTTATAAAAATACTGCAACTTTTCTTATTTTAAGGTACAGTCCTTACATTAGTAGTTGTATAATAAAATTCCTTACAATTATGTATAGTATCAAACTTTTTAATAAAATACGGTGGGTTTCGAAAATCAGTTTTATTATTATGTTTATTACGGAAAGGTTTCATTATTCTGAAGGGATTCCTACAGAAGAAAGTACTATATTTAAATACTTTAAAATTACATTTTTAGTTATTTTTATTATCACTTCTATTATTGAAAACAAACTAATAATTAAGGCTAAAGACAAAGAAATAGAATCTTTAAAACAACAATTACATGATAAAGCATAGATGTGGCTGGTGCGTAGGTGACGATTTATACGAAGCGTATCATGACCTAGAATGGGGAGTCCCTGTTTACGACGATCATCAATTATTTGAATTTTTAATTCTTGAAACCTTTCAAGCTGGGTTAAGCTGGATTACTGTTTTACGTAAACGAGAAAACTTCAGGGATGCCTTCGATAATTTCGAGTACAAAAAAATAGCACAATACAGTCAAGATAAAATTGATGAGTTATTGGAAAATGTTGGAATTATTAGAAACAAACTAAAAGTAAAAGCGACTATAACTAATGCTCAAGCTTTTATTAAGGTACAGGAAGAGTTTGGTAGTTTCAGCAAATATATTTGGGGTTTTGTAGACGGTAAATCTATTAAAAACAAACTTAAAAATTATAAAGATGCCCCTGCCAATACGCCATTAAGTGACGCCTTAAGTAAAGATTTAAAAAAACGTGGATTTAAGTTTGTAGGTAGTACTGTAGTTTATGCACATATGCAAGCTACAGGTATGGTAAATGACCATGAAATTGGTTGTTTTAGGTATAATGAAGTTTAAACATGATAAATAATACAAATAATCCTTATTGGATTTGTAATATAGGAGATACAACATCTGTTGATTATTATGAACAATCTGTAACACTTGTTTTTCCTCCAAGATTAATAAAATTAACATCTGGAGAATTTCAAGTTACAGAAATAGGAACATTTCAACCAATTTTAAGAGGTAATGATTATATTTTAATTCCTCGCAAAATAGCCCATAGAATAAAACACCTTATTCCAAATCAAGTTAACATAAAAGATATTAGAATATTTAGAAGAGCAACTAACCAAGAATGGTTAGATTATTCAGAAATTATAATTAAAAAGGAGTTTCTAGTTAAAGACTACTCAAAAATAGAATGCCAAGGCCTCCAAGCCTATTGTTTAATGAAATCAATGTTGTATGTTTCCCCTGAATTAAAAACAAAGCTCGAAGAAGATTTAAAAGAATTTACAACTATTAAAGCTGTACAAGGCATCCCAATATTAGGTGGATGAATTTAAAATATTCATAAAAGTGGTTCTAGAAATATCTTCTGCTCCTAAGCTTTCTAAATGATTGGTATGCACTTGGCAATCGATAAGCTTATAATTAGTATGTTGTATAAATGTTATAAAAGCTGTTTTACTAGCATTACTTTCTTTAGAGAACATGCTTTCCCCACAAAATATACCATTGCCTAAATCTATACCATAAAGTCCTGCAACCAGCTTATCTTTATTCCAAATTTCTACAGATTTCGCGTAACCTAAGTCATGTAATTTAGTGTAAGCTTCAATCATATTTTTAGTAATCCAAGTCCCCGATTGCCCTTCCCTCTTTACTGAAGCACATTCTTTTATAACAGAGGGAAAATCCTTATTTACAGTTACTTGATAATCACAGTTTCTCATAAACTGCTTCATGCTTTTTGACACTTTTAATTTTGAAGGATATAAAACAAATCTAGGGTCTGGAGACCACCATAATATTACTTCATCTTCGTCAAACCAAGGAAAAATACCACTTTTATACGCTAATAGTAAACGTTCAGGGGATAAATCGCCTCCTACAGCTAAAAGACCTTCATCATCAGCTTCAGAAACATCTGGAAATACAATATTATGATCAAGAAGACGCATAGTTTAGTTTATTTTCAATAATAAAAGCCCTAATATATAAACAACTATTCCAACACACATTAAAATTAGTGTATAAGGTAATATTTCTTTTGCTTTAAGTTTTGTAATCCCTAATAATGGCAATGCCCAGAATGGTTGTAGCATGTTAGTTATTTGATCTCCATAAGCTAATGCCATAATTGCTTTTGGTAAAGGTACTCCTAATTTTAAAGCAGATTCCACTACAATTGGGCCTTGTATAGCCCATTGTCCGCCCCCACTTGGCACAAATACATTTACTATTCCTGCACTTATAAAAGTAAATATTGGTAATGTAGTTTCGTTAGCTACAGAAACAAAAAAATCTGAAATAGAAACTACCATTCCTGTACTTTTCATAATCCCCATAATGCCAAAATACAAAGGGAACTGAATTAAAATACCCGATGTTCCTTTTATTGCTTCTTCTACTGCTTTTAAAAAGTTATTAAAGTTTTTGTGTAATACAACTGCCAAGCCTAACATAAAAAAGTTTAGCATATTTGGCGTTATAGCCAACTCAGTTAATGCTCCCCAATACTGATAAAAAAAAGTTACTAATAAAACAATACCAAAGCCTACTCCAAAATATCTAGAATGATCTAGTTTTTCGCCACCTTCTATATCTTTTGCATTAGAATCATTAAAATTATATGTTTCTAAATGTATTGTTTTAGGTTTAGTTACTTTTGCTATTCTGGTTAATACAAAAGGAATAACAACTAATAAAACACCAAATAACACTAAATTCCACCAACTAAAAATAGTAGTATTAAAGGTTATACTTTCAGGAATTTGATTAATAAGGTTAGTCGAAGAGATATCTCCCATAAATTCACGAACATGGTTTTGTTCTGCTACTTTTATTGGTGCAGAACCACTTATTCCTCCATGCCAAACCATTAAACCAACATATCCTGAAGTACCTACCAATGGATAGTTTAATAGAATATTATTTTCTTGAGCGTACTCTCCAACTTTTCGTGCTAGAATGGCTCCATAAATAAGACCAAGTCCCCAGTTACAAAATGCAGCAATCATTGTTGTTACACTAACTAAAATGACAGCTGTAGATGTATTTGTTACATTTTTAGATAAATCAGTAATTAATCTATTTACTGGCTTACTTAACACTAAAACATGCCCTAAAACCAAAATTAACATCATTTGGTAAGCAAACACTAACAACCCTTTACTCCAGACTCCTGTTTCCCAAAAACTAAGAATAGCCAATAAATGACTCTCACTCTTTGGCGCTTCTGTAAAAAAGAGCGCTAAGACAATAGTTATTAATGTTAGTAAAACGGCAATAGTAAAAGGTGAGGGTAAATACCTTTTAAAAATGGTTTCAATGGTTTTAGTTATATTCATATACGAAAAATAACGCAATTATTTAAAACAAAAAAACGACAATGCTTGTAACAAACATTGTCGTTTAATATTTTAATTAAGATCTCTTAGAATGGTAAATCGTCGTGATCTTCTTCTTTTAAATCTGTAGCTGGTTCAAATGCTTGCGCTGGTGGTACTTCTGGCATTCCTGCTGGAGCTCCAGTTTGCACACCTTCTATTCTCCACCCTTGGATTGAGTTAAAGTATTTAGTTTCTCCTTGTGGGTTAACCCATTCTCTTCCTCTTAAATTGATGCTTACTTTTACATCTTGTCCAACTTGATAGTTGTTTAATAAATCGCACTTATCTTGAACAAATTCTACTAAAATATGCTGTGGGTATTGCTCATCTGTAGTAACTACTAGCTCTCTTTTTCTAAATCCGTTACTTCCAAAAGTTTGTTCTTGTCCTACTAGTTTTACTTTTCCTTGTACTTCCATTACTCTATATAATTATTTAAATATTCGTCTCTTTTTATATCTACGATAATAACACATTCCACGCATCTTCTAAGTTTCCAAAACTTAATAAATTATGTGCTTTTTTATGTTTTTCTTCTGTAGTTAAACTTTGTAAATTATGTTCTATTGTATAAGCTTCATTTTTACTTGGTAATGTTTCTATATTAGCCAATACTCCTAAATCATTACCTGTTAAAATCGTACTATTTCTAATACTTCCTGGTAAAGCATCAACTCCTATACCTAAAGTAGATAGTGGTTTTGGTATTTCGAAAAAACCAGATTTTGCTCTACTATAAAAACTACCTCCTGCTCTAGCTACTAAATCTAGCTTTACTTGGTCTATACTTCCATTATCATCTAAAACAGCATCATCTATATGTAACTTAACAACTTCACATATTACTAGATTACCTGCTCCTCCTTCTGTTCCTAATTCAATAATTTCGTTAACTTTACATTCTAATTGTACTGGTGACTCTGCAACACGAAACGGTTTTACTAAATCACTTTCCAACATAGTTAAACCTGCTTTTACAAATTCGTTTACACCTTCTGCATATTCTGTACTACTTAAAGACATTTGTTGTACAATATCGTAGTTAACTACATTAATAACTACTTCTTTAGTTGCTTGTGCATTTTCTAAAGTGTGTTTGGTCGTATTATTTCTTACACGACGTGCTGGTGAAAAAATAAGTATTGGCGGGTTTGCGCTAAATACATTAAAGAAACTAAATGGAGATAAATTAGGGTTTCCTTCTTCATCAATTGTACTTGCAAAAGCTATAGGCCTTGGCGCAACCGCACTAAGCAAATAACTATGCAACTTTCCAGTTTTCAGTTCTTTAGGATTAAATGTAGCCATTAATTAATTATAATTTTGGCAAATGTACCTATTTTGATAATGAACTAAAAATGATTTGTCATTATGCTTACACAATATTATTAACAGATTTACATTATATTAACATCTTAAAATCTATACTAGATGTTTTTTACTAAACACAGACAACTTATTCGTTGGGTTATTGTTGCTGCTTCTTTTGCTATTGTATCTCTTATTTTATGGAATACGTATGTGTTTTTTCAGAAGTTTAAAGAAGAGCAACGTATCAAAATGGATATATGGGCTGAAGCCCAAGCCGAATTTCAAAAAGGCTTTTTAACAGATAATGTAAACCCGATAGTTGATAAAATTATGCTATCCGATAGTTTAATTCCTAAAATTTTAGTGAATAAACAAAAGCAATTTAGCACCATAAATATTGATGAAGAAAAGGCACAAGACTCAACTTATATATATAGTTTAATACGCGAATTCGAAAAGCAAAATACTCCAATTAAATTATCTTATATTGATCCATATAACAAGGAGAAAGTTGATGTAGGTAAGTTATATTATGGCGATTCTGTAATATTAAACAAACTAAAATATTACCCCTTAGCCTTATTATTAATTATTGTTTTATTTGGAGCTGTTGTTTATTTATTCTACAAGAGTAATAAAAATGCAATACAGAATAAACTATGGACAGGCATGGCCAAGGAAACCGCTCACCAAATAGGCACACCATTATCTTCGTTAATAGGCTGGACAGAAATATTAAAAACCGAAAACGTAGACCCAGACTATATTATAGAAATTGAAAAAGATATAGATCGTTTACAAACAATCACCGATCGTTTTAGTAAAATAGGGTCTATTCCAGTGCTTGAAAGAACAGACATCGTTGAAGAAACTAGAGCCTCTTTTGAATATTTAAAAACGCGCTCCTCAAAATTAATTAACTTTAGCTTAAAACTGCCTTCAGACCCTGTTTATGTTAACTTAAATAAACAACTCTACAGTTGGACCATAGAAAATCTTGTGAAAAATGCTATAGATGCCATGAAAGGAAAAGGCGATTTAGCTATAGAAATGATTGCTTTAGATAAATATGTTAGTATTAAAATTATAGATACTGGAAAAGGTATTGCTAAAAGCCAGTTTAATACTATTTTTGAACCTGGTTTTACAAGTAAAAAAAGAGGATGGGGTCTTGGTTTATCTTTAGCCAAACGTATTATTGAAGAATTCCATGATGGTAAAATAAAAGTATTACATTCTGAAATTGGAAAAGGAACAACATTACAAATTGCATTAAAAAAACTATAATTGATTTTTAAATGACTACAAAAAAATACATTACAGTTAAAAAGGTTTCATTAAACAATAATTGCCCTGAGTGTTTTAGCAAAGAAGGTTTACAATTAACGTTTAAACAATTATTTATTGAAACTGCTTTTTCAAAATCTATAACTCAAGAAGCTCGTACAGAAATGCATTGCGATGTTTGTGATACTGCCATATATCCTGAACGCTGGACAGAAGATATTGAACGCGTTTACGATTACCAATTTAAAGCTTTCACTCCTAAGAAAACGTCAAAAAAATATAAAAAGCTTTTTTGGATATTAATAACTGTAATTATAACTATTATAGTTACAGTTGTTACGCTACTACTAATAAAAAACTTATAACGCTTTTTGTATGGTTTGTGCAGTAGCATTAAACTCTTCTTGAGTTAACATTACTTTGCTTATAAAACGGGCATCTTCCATAGTATTTAAAGGAATTAAATGCACATGCACATGTGGTACTTCTAATCCAATAACAGAAACCCCTACACGCTTACAAGGTATTGATTTCTCAATAGCAATAGCCACTTTGCGAGAAAACTCCATTAAACCATTATAAGTTGTCTCATCCAAATCAAATAGTTTATCTACCTCTTTTTTGGGAATACAAAGTGTGTGCCCCTTAGCATTAGGGTTTACGTCTAAAAAAGCCAAGAAATCTTCAGTTTCTGCAATCTTATAACAAGGGATTTCTCCATTAACGATTTTAGTGAAAATTGATGCCATTATATTATATGTGTTTTTGTTATTAGCTCTTTTTTAATTACTTTATTCGTTTTCCATAAAATTACAACTCCTGCTGCAATTAACATTACTCCACCTATTAAAAACATAAAACCAATATCATCTGTAAAAAAGTAACAATATGAGTTTATGACTCCATGAAGAATTCCATTATCAAAAAATCCTAACAAAAATAAAAGTAAAACAATTAAAAAAACTATAATAGTGTTTATTATACTTACTTTGTTTTTATAATTAACATAACTAATTATTAGAGTACTAAAAATAAAAAAACTAAACCCTATTAGTTCTTGATTAATTAACATATCTCTAATAACTTCAGAAGTTGGAAATTCGCCATCATTTATATTTTCATAGTATTCAGCTTTATAAGCATTATAAATTCGACGAATTCCTATAACAATAAAAATCAAAGCAATAGATTGCATAATGATTAGTCTAAATTTTATTCTCTTAATCACTTTATAGGTTTAAATTAAAGATAAAAAAAGATTCCTGCTTTATAACCAAAACAGGAATCTTTTATATTTTTATATAGTAAGTTTAGTAAACTCTAAAATAATCTTATCTAGAAATTTCTATTATATCAAACTTCATAATACCACTTGGCACCTTAATTTCTGCTACATCTCCTACAGATTTACCTAATAAGCCTTGCCCTATAGGTGAATTTACAGAGATTTTACCAGCTGCTAAATCTGCTTCTCCATCTGCTACTAAAGTATAAGTCATTTCCATACCATTAGTTTGGTTTTTTATTTTAACAATAGAAAGTACTAATACTTTTGAGGTATCTAATTGAGATTCATCTATTACACGAGCACCAGCCAATTGATCTTCTAATTTAGAAATTCGCATCTCTAACATTCCTTGTGCTTCTTTTGCTGCATCGTATTCTGCATTTTCACTTAAATCCCCTTTATCTCTAGCTTCTGCTATAGCTTTAGATGCTTTTACACGCTCTATATCCTTTAGCTGTCTTAGTTCCTCTCTTAATTTTTTTAACCCTTCTGGTGTATAGTATGATACTTTACTCATAGTTTTTTCGTTTTACTTAAACTTGCGCTTTGTTGCAAAGTGTATAAACACAAAAAATCTCGTTTTCACGAGATTGTACTGCAAATATACAAAATATTTATTTCAGTATTCATTTTGTTGTAAATTGCAAGCCTTTAAAATATGTTAGAAAAAATGAAAAAGATTTATTTAGTATTTGTTTTACTATGTACTGTATTATTATCCTGCAAAAAAGATGACGATACCGTAACCAGAAATCAGAACATCCCAAATGCTGCTTTTGATACTGGCGGTTTAATTAACACTAGTTTACCACAATATAACAACTTATTATTTCCTGGAAACTTTATAACATTAAATGACAATTATGGGATTAACGGTGTTGTTGTATACTATGTTGGTGGTACAAACTATACTGCTTTCGAATTAAGTGACCCTAATCATCAATTAAACTCTTGTTCTAGACTAACAATGGATGGCACAATTGCTGTTTGTAACTGTGACGATGGTAATTCTTATGCTGTTCCTGCAAACGGCTTACCACAAAGTGGAACAACTGGGCAGTTTTCTCTAGTACCCTATCCAGTAGAGGTTAATGGGAATATTATCAGGGTTTTTAATAATTAAAACACTAAGCCTACTATAAAATACAAAGGCAGCCTAATTTAGGCTGCCTCTCTGTTATATAATATAAGTTATTATTTATACTAAAACTTTAATGTAGCTCCCACTAAAAAGTTAGTTGTCGCTTGTGGATAGTATCCAGCACCTTCAATTGTTGTAGTTTCTCCTGGCATAGACCAAGTATCATCATATGTGAAATAGTACCCATTAGATACGTATTCTTCTCCAAAGATATTATTAACTATACCAGACAACACAATTGATTTAAACACTTTTTTAGTTTTAATCTCATATGTTATATTAAAATCATTTACAAAATAACTTTCTAATTTTGAAACATCAGAATCTGTATTTCCCATAAATTGCTCTCCTACATATTTACTTAAAAATGATAATTGGATATCTTTTGTTGGCTGAAATACTATAGCATTAGCTGCTATTAATTCTGGAGAAAATGAAATGTTTGTTTTTCCTAAATTAACTAGTTCTCCATCAATAGATGCAAATGTTTCTTTATTTTTATTAGAACTTATTGTTACATTTGGCTGTATTGCGAACTTATCTGTTAACTGTACCGCAGCTTCTAATTCTAAACCTAATCTAAAGCTTTCTCCTGCATTGTCTCTAATTGGTGTTCCTGTATCATCTAAAGCTCCTGTTAATACCAACTGTTCGTTATACAACATATAGTATGCATTTACATTAAATCTAAATGTATTGCCAGTGTGTCTCCACCCTAATTCGAAATCATTTAACTGTTCTGGTTTAATATTTGGATTACTTTCAAAATCACTTCTACTCGCTTCTCTATTTGCTCTTGCATAAGAAAAATACAGATTATTTTTATCATCTAAATTATACGATAAACCTGCTTTAGGGTTGAAAAAATAATAGCTTTCATCTATTTCAAACAATACACTATCAGAATTCGTTCCGCTTGTATCGTAATCTACATTACGTACTTGTAAATCTCCATATAAACTTAACTTATCGTTTAATTTATAAGTTGCTTTAGCAAAGACACTAAAATCGTATTTATTAGAATTCCCATCATAATAGCGATCTCTTATTTCACTATCACTTGCATATTGTGCCCAAATAATTTCTCCAAAATGATCTCCATCATATGAACTATAAGACAATCCTGTTGTTAAATTAAGTTTAGAGTCTTTATAATTGACATTTGCATTAAATACGTAAAAGTCATTATCTAACCAACGACGACGTATTAAATCTGTAGTATTAACAGTCTCTCCTCCTAGAGTAATTTCAGCTAATCCATAATCTGCAAAATCTTCATCTTCCTTATATTGCTCAAAGAAACCACGACCATATGTATAGTTTAAACCAACATTTGTAGACCAGTTATTATTAAAACGCTCATTCCAATGTAATTGGTAATGATCTTGTTTGTAATTATCTACCTCATTATCGTAAAATTGAGTATCTCCATTAGCGTCTGTATAAATTCCAGATGGGTTAAATGTTCTATCATTTGCTAATGTTCTTGCATCAATTCCGTTCCAAGCTTGGTATGTTATTTCATGTCCTCCAAAAGCTAATGCTTTTATTAATCGATTACTATCTAAATATGTTCCTTGTAAGAAATACGATTTTAAATCAGACTCAGCTCTATCTATATATCCATCAGAATTTATTTGAGATAAACGTCCAGCTATTTCAAAGTGATCGTTTAATAAGCCAGTGCTGTACTTGACGTTATGCTTTCTTGTATTAAAGCTTCCAAAAGAATTTGAGATTTCTCCATTAGCTTTATCTGCAACTGCGTCGGTTAAAATGTTTACACTGGCTCCAAAAGCACCAGATCCATTTGTAGAAGTACCAACACCTCTTTGTAATTGCAAGCTTTCTACAGAAGAAGAAAAATCTGGTAAATCTACCCAAAAAGTCCCTAAGCTTTCTGCATCGTTATAAGGTATTCCATTAATAGTAACATTTGTAGATTGAGCACTTACACCACGTACACGAATACCTGTATAACCAACACCAGCTCCTGCATCACTTGTTGTTACTACTGAAGGTAAATAATTTAATAAAATTGGCAAATCTTGTCCTAAATTACGTTTTTCTAACTCCCCTTTATCTACATTTGAGTGAGTTATTGGGGAATCTGCAGAGACACGTACCGACTTTACTAAAACCTCATCTAAGGTGTTTGTAGGGATAGAATCTTGCGTTTGTTCTTGTGCATTTGCACATACTGTAAACACAAATAGTGTTAAAAAAGTAAATATATTTTTCATTCGAAATGATATATTGTCGAATAAAAAGAGGCTATTATTCTTTTATTATGTTTTAAATTTATTTTTTGCAAAACATTAGTTTTACATGTACTCATATAAAAACGTCTATAGACATTTTATAACTCTCGTTTCCTAAACAGCATTACCTGTTCTAGGTTCTATGGGTATGATCTCAGCCGATATAGGCACCCCTTTTTTGAAATCGCTGCAAAGATAGGATAGTTTTTTTAAATTTAAGATTTGCCTCCCTTATTTTTTTTGAAGCTATCCTTTTAATCAACATCTGGCTTTCTACGATTAGCCTTTCTTTCAGATTGCATACGTTTACTTTTTAAGCGTTTCTTTATTGCAGATTTAGGAGTTTTTGTTGGCACACGATGTTTAGAAACTATTAAAGCCTCTTTTAAAATAGTAATTACTCTCTTTAGTACTATACTTTTATTACTATGCTGACTTCTTTTTTCGTCACATTGCAATAATAAAACGTAATCTTTGGTTAGTTTATGTGCTAACTTTTTAATGATAATTTCTTTTTGAGACTCATTTAACGTTGTTGACTCTATAATAGAAAACGATAGTTCTACCTTAGACGACACTTTGTTTACATGTTGTCCTCCACTACCAGAACTTCTTATAGCTTTAAAATTAAACTCTTTGATTAGCGCTTCTGTAGAAAACATACTAAGAAGCTTGGTGAGCTGGCTTAAGTAAATCTATTACCGTTTTTACAGGATTAAAAGTAACTAAAGGAACTTCTACAAAAATAGTATTCCAATTAGACATACTACCATTCCAAAGTCCTGGTAACTCCATTGCTTTTATTTCCTTTCCTTCAATTGTTTTTTTAGTAATAAATGCTGTTTGCGGGTCTACAAATTTTTCTAAATTAAACACATTTCCTTTATAGTCTTTAATCCCACAAACTAAATCTACAGGGTTAAAATGGGTAGCATTCTTTAAAATACCCTTTTGGTACTTGTTACTTTTATCTATTTGTGCAGCTTCAATTATTTGTAGTGAGGTTGTCCCGCTCTCATTCTTTACCCAAAAAGGACCTCCTCCTGGTTCTCCTTCATTTTTAACCATGCCGCATACCCTAATAGGCCTATTTAATTTTCCTTTTAAATATTCTATTTGATATTTAAGTGAATATTTTTCAAACTCTGAAGATATTACAACATTTAATGATGTTCTTAAAAATTGAGCTATTTCAACTAAATCTGCTTCACTGTTATTATCGTTTTCTAAACGCTTTAAAAACTCAAAGGCTTTGTCTTGCGTTTTTAATAATACTCCCGCTAATATTTTTTTATGCTTGGCAACTTCTTTTTCATATTCATGTACTACAACATTATCTATATTTTTAATAAAAATAATATCTGCCTCTAAGGCATTTAAATTAGATAACAATGCTCCATGTCCAGATGGCCTAAAATACAACTCACCGTTTTTATTTATAATAGGCTTATTATCTAAAGTCACGGCTATAGTATCTGTTGATTCATTTTGATATGAAAATGTAATATTAAATTTAGTATTCTTTTTTTGTTCTACTTTGTCTTGAATACGTTTAAACTCCTCATTAAATCTTACGTGGTGCTTTTCTGAAACCGTAAAATGAAGTTTAGCTATGTTATTTGAAGAAGCATAAAGAGTACTTTCGAATAAATGTTCTTCAAAAGCTGTTGCTAAATGATCTTTATATTTATGAAAAGGTAATATACCTTTAGGATAGAAACTATAATTAAGTTTATCTTTTTCTAACAACGTTTTAATAAATAACATTATTTTTTCATCATTAGACAATGTATTATAAACCAGAACTCTTTCTTTTACTTCTTCTAAAACCGTATTATAAAATGGAAGTTTTTCTAAACCAACTATAAACAAAGATAATTCTGAAGCTTTATTTCTATTTATATAAGAGTTAATACTCTCCTCTTCTATATTATACTGTTCTAAAAACTGAAATAAAAAACGAAACATACGCGTAGCAGCTCCCGAAGCTGGCACAAATTTCATAATATCTAATGTATCCTTTCTAGAATTGTAATAGTCTATAAAAGTTTCATTTTCTATACTTGTATACTTATTGATTCCATCTTGTAAACTTGCTGCAGATTTTAGATTAACATGAGGCAAACCAGATTTAAAAAGTATCAATTGTTGATTCACTTTTTCTTCTGTAATTCCTTTTATTTCTAATTGCTTTGTATGTTTTGAAGTGAAATTCACTTGCGTTCTTTTAGTAGGTTATCTATATGTTTTATTGCTGTTTCTAATCGATCTTTTTTACTTCCTTTTAATAAAACGTAGGACCTTTTATATTTTTTTAAAGCATTTTCAAATGCTAAAAACATTTCTTCTCTTTGCTCAGGTTTGTCTCTTAAATCATCAGCTTCCCAAGGCGTATCAATATAAGTTAAAAAATACAAATCGTAGGTATTTTTTAACGCATATTTTTCTAATATTGGGTCGCAAGTTCCTAAATAATATGCTTCAGAATATACTTTTGTTTCTAGTAAGTCTGTATCACATATTAAAACGGAATCTGTTTTTTTCGCATAATCATTTTCCATTCGTATTTGACCTTCCGCAATGGTTAACAAATCTTTAGGCTCGCATGTTTTACGCTCATCATTCCATTTTTCTTGTAAATAGACACGAGCAAATTCTCTAACCCAAACCGAATTATAATGCCTAGCTAGCTGCCTAGACAACGTTGTTTTCCCAGTAGATTCTGGTCCAAATAAAACTACTTTTATGCAGTTTGCAGGTTCTTGTTTATATTTTTCTTCCATGCTAAATAACCAAATATCGCAATGACTGTAAATCCTAAATATTGAAAACTAGTAAATGTAAATCCCTTGTAAAAATATAATGGTATTGAAATTACATTACCTATAATCCAAAAAATCCAGTTTTCTATTTTACGTTTTGCCATTAACCACATTCCTACAAAAAACACTGCTGTAGTTACAGTATCTATGTATGCTACCCAAGTTGTCCATTTGTCGAATGTTTTATATATTATAAATACAAATAATAATGTTGCTAAAAATATAGCGGCACTTATTTGTTTCTCTTTTAATGTAGTTATAGATATTGGAGTTACTTTGCTATCATTTGTTCTGCGAGTCCATATGTACCACCCATAAATACTCATCATAAAATAATAAGCATTAATCATCATGTCGCCTAAAAGCTGCCATTTTAAAAGTAAATAGACAAAAATACTTGTGCTAATCATACCCGTTGGAAATACCCAAATCTTATTTTGCTTAGAGTACCATACAGATAAAAATCCAAAAACTATTGCTACAATTTCTAATACAATATCTATAGTTTCGTAAGTAGAATATTGACCGAAAAAGAAATCAAAAATGTGGCTCATAATCGCTGCGGTCTGTTTTTACAAGTTTCATTGTTAATACACAAATATCTTGTTTTAAAAATGATTTTTTTATTGTTTCATTTAAAAAAGGCATTAGCTCATCATACACCCCAAAAATTTGAGTACTTAGTGGATTTTCTAGAACTGTAAATTTAGAGTCTCTTAATACTTTTATAAATTCTATAATATATTGCTCGTAATCGTTTTGCAATGGTGATAAAGTTAGATCTATAGAGATATTCATTCTTTTTAATTAATCTTTTAAAGCTTCAAAAAATGCTTCATCTTCCTCAAAAGCGGTTCCTATTACTACTAAATCGGCTCCGGCATTATATGTTGCTTCTAATTGTTTTTTACTTCTAATACCTCCACCTACTATTAGTGGGATATTTAATACTTCTTTAGTTAATTTTACGACCTCTAATGGCACTCTTTTCTTAGCTCCACTTCCAGCCTCTAAATATATTAGTTGCATGCCTAATAACTCCCCAGCTTTAGCTGTATCGACTATTTGTTGTGTATTCCCACTAGGTAAAGGTTTTGTTTGTGTTACACGTTGTACTGCTGTTTCTACTCCTCCTTCAATTAATAGATAACCTGTAGGAATAATTTCTAAATCAGCTTCTTTTAATTTTGAAACCGCTTTCACATGCTTTCCAATTAAATATTCTGGATTATCTCCAGATAACAAGGACAAAAACAAAATTGCATTTGCATCTTTAGATATTTGAGTAACATCTCCAGGAAATAATACAATTGGTAAACTTGTTAATGGTTTTAGTTCTTTTACAAAAAATTGAGTAACCTTGTCTTTTACTGTACTACCGCCTACAAAAATATGAGTTGCAATAGAAGCATTAACCTTTTCTATAAATTGGGGCAAGGCATTTACCTCCATTTTATCTGGATCTATTAATACAGCCAGTAACTTTTTATATTTTATAGTTTCTTTTATATTTTTAAGAACATCTTTCATTTGCATCATCAATCTATTCTCCTAGAGCATACGCACAAGTAAACCCTTCAAACTCTATAAATTCCGTATCGTACCTCTTTTTTAATCCTTTATAATCTATCCAAGCCACTGTTTTTTGATCTTCTATTGAAAATGGAATTACTAGAAAATGCTCTTTAAACAACATTCCGGGCGTAGCAAATAATTTGTATAGTGATTCTTTTATACCCCAAATTACAGTTAGTTTATTTATATATTCTGGGTCTGACTCTTTAAGGTATTCGAATTCGTATATTATAAACTTCTTAGCAATAACAGCTATTTTACCTCTCTGTTTTTCGATATCAATACCAACTTCATTATCGCTAATTATTACTCCAGAAAATGTAAAAGAATGGGTTATAGATATATGTTTACCATCTTTTAAATGAGGTTTGCCATTTTCATCGTAAAACAAATCATTATCAGTATAACCAAACTCAGCTAATAAGTGCCTAACACTTAAAAAACCACGTTGATGTAACTCGCTTTTCATGCCTAAAACACGTGTTTTGCTTTCAGGTTTTAAAACAAGTGGGTCTGATAGTTCTTGGTAAGATTCTGTTATCTTCCAGATTTTAACAGTAGTTTGTGAATTTGGATGCAGGGTTTTATAAACAGGCATTTAATATTCTGATAGTTATTGATTATCTTTGCACTCTTAATTTGAGAAACAAATATACAATTATGAAATATAAGCAATGTTGGTTTTAAAGACAATAATTTAAAAATAGCATTACTACATAATTGAAAAAAACGAATAAAAATATAGAAATGAGTACAAAAACTATTGCTTACGTACCTAACAAGGTAAAAGACATGTCTCTAGCAGCATGGGGTAGAAAGGAAATTAATTTAGCTGAAGCAGAAATGCCAGGTTTAATGAGTTTACGTGAAGAATATAAAGACTCTCAACCTTTAAAAGGAGCACGCATTGCGGGATGTTTACACATGACTATACAAACTGCTGTTTTAATTGAAACATTACAAGCTTTAGGTGCAGAAGTTACTTGGAGTTCTTGTAATATATTCTCTACTCAAGATCAAGCTGCTGCCGCTATTGCTGATGCAGGAACAGCTGTATATGCATGGAAAGACATGACAGAGGAAGAGTTTGACTGGTGTATAGAACAAACTTTGTTTTTTGGAGAAGATCGTAAGCCTTTAAACATGATTTTAGATGATGGTGGAGATTTAACTAATATGGTTTTAGACAAGTATCCAGAATTAGCAGAAGGAATTAACGGTTTATCTGAAGAAACAACGACTGGTGTTCATAGATTATACGAACGTGTAAAAAATGGAACTTTACCAATGCCAGCAATTAATGTAAACGATAGTGTTACTAAATCTAAATTTGATAACAAATATGGTTGTAAAGAGAGTGCTGTTGATGCTATCCGTCGTGCAACAGATATTATGTTAGCAGGAAAACGTGTTACAGTATGTGGTTATGGAGATGTAGGTAAAGGAACTGCTGCTTCTTTTAAAGGGGCTGGTAGTATTGTAACTGTTACAGAAATAGATCCAATATGTGCATTACAAGCTGCCATGGATGGTTTTGAAGTAAAACGCCTAGAAACTGTAGTTGATAACTCTGATATTATTATCACTACAACTGGAAATAAAGACATCGTACAAGGGCGTCATTTCGAAGCTATGAAAGACAAAACCATCGTTTGTAACATAGGACACTTTGATAATGAAATTGATATGGCTTGGTTAAATGGTAACTTTGGAAACTCTAAAGACACTATTAAGCCTCAAGTAGACAAGTATAATGTTAATGGTAACGATATTATTATCCTTGCGGAAGGACGTTTAGTAAACTTAGGTTGTGCAACAGGACACCCTAGTTTTGTAATGAGTAACTCATTTACAAACCAAACATTAGCACAAATAGAACTTTGGAATAACATTGAAAACTACAAGAATGAAGTATATATGTTACCAAAGCACTTAGATGAAAAAGTTGCAAAATTACACTTAGCAAAAATTGGAGTAGAATTAACTGAGCTACGTGATGAGCAAGCAGAATATATTGGTGTAACGGTTGAAGGACCATACAAACCAGAACATTACAGATACTAATTAATAGTTTTCTGTGTTTCCTGTTAGAATAGGAAAATCATAAATTAAAAATAAGTGTTATATGAAGCCCTTGCAGAAATGTAAGGGTTTTTTGTCGCATACTAATATCCTGTAACCAACAAATTTCTAGCACCACGAATACCACACTTTTGGTATTTGTTATACGCTTGTGCTGCCCGTTCTCTAATCTGTAAATTGGTTTCATTTAAAATCCAACCTGATATGGCAGCCTTTAAAGTATAAGCTTCTGGCGCCATTAAGCCAGTAGTCCAAACTAGAGGGTTAGATTCTGTTTGTTCAAGATACGGTTTAAAATAATCTTTACTAATACAGGCTAAAATAATAGCTTCTCTTTTATCTGTATTTATAGGTTTAAAATTACCTTCTACATTAAATTCCATTAAACCATCATGACCAACATACGCTAAAAGGTTAGCACCACCACCAAATAGTAATTTTTGGTTGTTGTATTCTATTGTAATGGCATTCTGCCCAGCATTAGCTTCTAAAAAGCGGGTTGTTGTTGTTTTAATATATTTACCATCGTGAGCATCTGCTAACAAATAAGTATTAGAATTATTGTGTTTGAATAAAAGACGTTCTAAAATATGATTTTCAGGATTTAATTGTGTAGACACTAAAGTCCAATCTTTACTTCGTTTAAAATAACTTTTAACACCATATAAAGCACCCCAATACAAATTATTATTTGCATTCTGCCCATTACCTAGTTTTTTAGGCACTGGAACAATCCCTTGATTTACATTATCGCAAAGCGCAACAAAAACGTGAATGCTTCTTGCATTAGTAGTTGTTTGACTGTAAATAGCATTAAGGCTAAATACAAAAAATAAAAATATAAGTCTCATTATAAATTAATAATATGTTATTGTTCGCTCCACATCTTCTACAAGTTTTCCTTTATGAAAAACTGTCTTTTTAATCCAATTATTATTAATATCGTATTTATAAACTATTCTATAACCAAAACCATCATCTTCAACCAAATTAAAATTAGAATCATATACTTCTGTAGATTCCAATTCACCTTTATTATAATTTAACCGCTTAAAGCCACCATTCTTTAATCCTTCAATAGTATAATTTAAGCGTTTCTCAAGTTTATTCTTATCTCCCTTTAAATAACCAGAAGTTATTATCATATTTTTACCATTGATTAAACCTAATTCTTTATAATTACCATAAAAACGACCATATCTGTTCATTCTTTTTGTTTGAATAATTTTACCTTTACTATTATAAAGAAATGCCGTTTTTGCCACGAATGATTGACCATTAGGATACATAAAAGAAGTTTTAATAATTGAATCTTGTAGTTTCTTCGAGTTGTATATAATTATAGACTCGCTCTCAAGTTTATATCCAGCTGAATAATCTATGTCATCTCTTCTCACTAGACGTATATTAACATCTTTTCCCTTTATTTTTTGCTTCTTATATGTAAGACTAGTATCTCTGTATTTTTCAACCTTTACTCTTAAGTCTTCTTCATTATAATAATATTTAGTTATATAATCTGCTAACCCATTACCTGTCCCATGACATGTCCTAAAAAAATAAGAATCTTCTGGAAGGTGATTATTAATACTTTCTAATTTAATTAATAACCCTTTAGAATTGTACGTATGTCTTTCTTTTAAAAAAAACTCATCTTGATAAGACGATTTAAAATAGGTAAGTATATGCTTATTGTTTTCATTAAAAACATATTTTGTTTCTTGAATATGAATATTCCCAGTATAACCAACCATACCATCCCCAAGCTTGCCAAACTCTTTTTCTATTTCTTTTTTATATACTAATTGATTGTTCTTATACTCGTTTTCTTCTTCTAAGAATAAATTACCGTCTTTTTCTAAAATATGTTTAGTTTTTATATACCCATACTTATTAAATAGAAGTTTCTCTTTAAAAGTTATTTTCTTTTTGATTGAATCTGTTTTAGTAAACCAAGTTGTACTCACCCATGCTTCTTTTACATTTCCTTTTAAGTCATAATAGTTTTTATGACTAAACCCCTTCTCTGTTCTACCTGATAAATCTTCCCAGTACCTAGTAATGGTCTGTGCAGAAACAGTAATAGAAATTAGGCTAACTACTATTAAAAGTATTTGTCTCATTTTACATAAACGCAAAAAGCCTTAATATATTACAAACAAAAAACCCTTTCCAAATTTGGAAAGGGTTTTAAATATCTAAAAAGAAATTATTTCTAAGCCTGAAAAGGATCTACAGAAACGTAAGATTTGTTATCTTTTTTCTTTGTGAATTTTACTACACCATCAACTTTAGCATGTAAAGTATGGTCTTTTCCTTGGTATACATTTTCACCTGGGTGATGTGTATTACCTCTTTGTCTAATGATGATGTTCCCAGCGATAGCAGCTTGTCCACCAAAAATCTTAACACCTAAACGTTTCGATTCTGATTCTCTACCATTCTTAGAACTACCTACTCCTTTTTTATGAGCCATTGTCTTAAGGTTTTATATTGTTAAACTTAAACGGTTTAGCTAATTAAGCTTTTCCGCCATCTAATTCGTCTTGCCATTTCTTTAACTCATCCCACTTACCGTCAGCAGCTAATTTAGCTTGCGCTGGCCATGTATCTGTTACGTGGTTTCCACGAACACCTGCGATGATTTCAGAAATTTTAGCTGGTTCAGCTTTTGCTAATTCAGCAAATGTTGAAATTCCAGCTTCTGCTAATGTTGAAGCAATTTTTGGTCCAATACCTTCGATTTTCTTTAAATCGTCAGCTTTTCCTGTTGCTTTTTTAGCAGTAGCCTTTGGCGCTGCAGCTTTTGCTTTAGGTTCGGCTTTTTTAGTTTCTTTTTTTGGAGCAGCTTTTGCTGGCTTAGCTCCTGAAGCTACGATGCTTTCAATTACAATTTCAGTTAAGGCTTGTCTGTGACCATTTTTAACACGGTAACCTTTTCTTCTTTTCTTTTTGAAAACGATAACTTTATCACCTTTAAGGTGCTTTAAGACTTTAGCACTTACTTGTGCTCCGTCTATAGCTGGGGCGCCTACAGTTACATTGCTACCATCTGCAACTAAAAGTACATTATCAAAAGATACTGCCTTTCCTTCTTCTGTTGCTAAACGATTAACAAAAACTTTTTGGTCTTTTTCAACTTTAAATTGATGCCCTGCTATCTCTACAATTGCGTACATAGCGTAATGTTTGTTAATTAATTTTGTTCAAAAAATGAGTGCAAATATACTGCTAATTAATTAATCTACAAACCTTTTATGCATTTTGAGTAATATTTCTACTCTTTTTAAAAAGTTGCATACAATTAAGCGTTAAAACTACAGTTGTTGCAAAGCCCATAATAGCAACAACAAAAGAGACTAATCCTATGCCTACATTATAATCTCCTTTAAAGACCACTAGTAAATTAGACAAAAAAGAAGGATCTACTTCTGTCGCATAGAACAAAAAGAAAACTGTAAAAATTAATGTAGCTATAAAGCCAGAAACAATACCTGTTGTAAAGCCCGCAGAATAGGAAAACTTATCTCCTTGTTCTAATTTATTATACCTGATGGCCTCATAAATTCCAAATCCTACAATAACACCATTAAATAAACTAAAAATAGGCTTAGTATGTAAGCCAAATAATGATAATACTAAAAAGAAGGCTATTAAACACCCACTTATTACTATTCCCAATCTAATGGGAAGTGCTAACTTCTTCATAATGAATATTTTTAAAAGATTAGTAATTTACTTAAATATCGTAAAAAAAACACTCAAAACCCGTAATTTTATGTTAATTTTTAACGCTTTAACTATTACAAAACCGTTTGTGATTGTTATTTTTGTTGCATAAGTCTGTAACATTTTATGATGATTATAGACATACTTGAAATTATGATCATTAAAAACAATCTCAAAATGAAAAAAAATTTATTCTCATTAGCTGCTTTGCTTATAGCTGGATTTACAGCAACAGCACAAGAAGTTAAGTTTGAAGAGTATGATTTAGATAACGGTATGCACGTTATTTTGCATCAGGACAATTCGGCTCCAGTTGTTACAACTTCTGTAATGTATCACGTTGGTGCTAAAGATGAAAATCCAGAACGCACAGGTTTTGCTCACTTTTTCGAACACCTTTTATTTGAAGGCACAAAAAACATAGAGCGTGGCGAATGGTTTACTATTGTTACCTCTAATGGAGGAAGTAATAATGCAAATACTACAGATGATAGAACATATTACTACGAAGTATTTCCTTCTAATAGTGTTGAATTGGGATTATGGATGGAATCTGAACGTTTATTACACCCTATCATCAATCAAATTGGTGTAGATACTCAAAACGAGGTTGTAAAAGAAGAAAAACGTCTGCGTGTAGATAATGCTCCATATGGAAACATATTAGCAGAAATTAAGCAATACATGTTTAAAAAACATCCCTATAAAGGAACCACTATTGGTAAGATGGAACATTTAGACGCTGCTACTTTAGAAGAATTTCAAGCATTTAACAAAAAATTCTATGTTCCTAATAACGCTGTACTTGTTGTAGCAGGAGATATTGATGTTCCTGCCGTAAAAAAAATGATTAAAGATTATTTTGGACCTATACCAAGAGGTAAAGACATCGTTAGAAACTTTCCTAAAGAAGATCCTATTACAGAACCTATTAGAGCAAAAGCTTACGATAATAACATTCAAATTCCAGCTGTTATAGCTGCGTATAGAACGCCATCTTTTAAAGAACGTGATGCTTATGTATTAGATATGATTTCTAGTTACCTAAGTGACGGTAAAACCTCTAAACTTTATAAAAAATTAGTAGACACAAAAAAAATGGCTTTACAAGTTGCTGCCGTTAACATTAGTCAAGAAGATTATGGTACATATGCTCTATTTGCCTTGCCTCAAGGAGATGTAAGTTTAGATGACTTGGTTAAAGAAATGGATGAAGAAGTTGTTAAAGTTCAAAAGGAGTTAATTTCCGAAAAAGATTATCAAAAGCTTCAAAATAAATTCGAAAATCAGTTTGTAAATTCAAACTCTAGTATTTCTGGTATTGCAAACTCATTAGCTCGTTATTACATGCTATATGGAGATGTAAACTTAATTAACAACGAAATTGACATTTATAGATCTATTACAAGAGAAGAAATGCAAACTGTTGCTAAAAAATACTTAAATCCAAATCAACGTCTTATTTTAGAATACTTACCTAAAAAAGACGATAACTAAAAATATTAAAAACGTACAAATGAAAACAAAAATAACTGCAGTAATAGCATTGTTTTTATTATCAATTTCTGCAACAGCACAAATTGACAGATCAAAACAACCTAAACCTGGACCAGCACCAACAATTACGCTGGAAAAGCCAGAGGAATTTGAACTTAAAAATGGACTTAAAGTATTAATAGTTGAAAACCATAAATTACCTAGAGTTTCTTATAGCCTCACTATAGATAACAAACCATATGCAGAAGGTAATATAGCTGGTGTTTCTAGTATTTTAGGATCTATGCTAGGTAACGGAACAACTAGTATACCTAAAGATGAATTTAATGAAGAAGTGGATTTTTTAGGTGCTAGACTTGGGTTTGGATCTCAAAGTGCCTCAGCATCATCATTAACAAAATACTCTGGCCGTATTTTAGAACTTATGGCAGATGCTGCTATGAATCCTTTATTAACAGAAGAAGAATTTCAAAAAGAAAAAGATAAAGCCATAGAAAACATTAAATCTAGCGCAAAAAGTGTTGATGCTGTTGCAGGTAGAGTTGGAAGAGCATTATCTTTTGGAAGCAAACATGCTAGTGGAGAGTTTGTAACAGAAGAAACTCTAAAAAATATAACTCTAAAAGACGTTGTAGAGTTCTACAGAGGTTCTTTCAATCCTAAAAACGCTTATTTAGTTGTTGTAGGTGATGTAGATTTTAGAACAATTAAAAAACAAGTTAAAGAATATTTTGGAAGCTGGAAAACAATGGTAAATGTAGAAACAACAGTTGTTCCTGCTAAAGCCAACGTAAGATATACACAAATTAGCTTTATAGATATGCCTAATGCTGTACAATCCAATATTGCTTTAACTAGTAATGTCGATTTAAAGCAAGGAGATGCAGACTATCATTCTGTTTTAATTGCAAACAAAATACTAGGTGGTGGTTTTAACAGCTACTTAAACATGAATTTACGTGAAGAACATGGTTATACCTATGGAGCACGTTCAAGAGTTGGTACAAGTCGATACGGAACTGCTAGATTTACAGCTTCTTCCCAAGTAAGAAATGCTGTTACAGATAGTGCTGTTGTAGAAACTTTAAAAGAAATTAATCGTATAAAAACTGAAACAGTTTCTATGGAAGATTTAAAGAATGCAAAAGCTAAATATGTTGGTGATTTTGTATTAGCATTAGAACGTCCTGAAACTATAGCTCGTTATGCGTTAAACATTAAATTAAATGATTTACCTGAAGACTTTTACACAACTTACCTTAAAAAAATAAATGCTGTTACTACAGATGACGTAAAGCGTGTTGCAAACAAATATTTCACTTCTGAAAAAGCAAGAGTAGTAGTAGTTGGAAAAGGTAGCGATGTATTAGAGAACCTTGAAAAAACAGGAATTCCTATTAGATATTATGATAAGTACGCTAAAGTTGTAGACAAACCAGTGTACAGCAAACCTCTACCTGCTGGAGTTACTGCTCAAACTGTAGTTAAAGATTATATTAAAGCTGTTGGTGGAGAAGCTAAATTAAAAGCAGTTAACACTGTCTTAACCAATGCAGATGTAACAATTACTGGCGCACCATTCTCTCCAAAAGCCGTAATTAAAGCTATGGCTCCAAATAAAATTTCTATGGAAATGGTTGCTGAAGGTATGGGGACATTAATGAAACGTAAGTTTGATGGTGCCAATGGATACCAAGAACAAATGGGGCGAAAAGTACCTATGAGTGACAAAGAATTAGATAAGCAAAAATCTACAAAAGGATTATTTCCAGAGTTATATTATAACGAGTCAGATATTTCATTAGAAAGCTTAACAGCTATTGATGCTGTAGATGTTTATAAAATAAAAGTAATAGAAGGAGACGACATATCTTATAGATATTATAGTGTAGAAACTGGCTTATTAGTACAATCTGAATCTACTTCTGAAACTCAAGGACAATCTATGACAACTATAGAAAACGTGTCTGATTACAAGTCTGTAGATGGTGTAAAATTCCCTTACACTCAAAAAATAACAGTAGGACCTCAAGTTATTATTTTAAAATCTACTGATGTTAAAATTAACGAAGGTGTAACCGAAGAAGATTTTAATTAATCATAATAAATAATAAAAAAAGTCGAAGTAATTACTTCGACTTTTTTTTACAATTATTTTTTATTAGCTAAATACACCCCAATTAAAATCACAAAAGTAGCGACACCTTGTAAAACACTAAATTCTTCGCCATCTAAAAGCCCCCATACTAATGCTACAATTGGCATTATATAGGTTACTGATGATGCAAAAACTGGAGTAGAAATTTGTACTAATCTATTAAACAACACTTTTGCTAAAGCTGTTCCAAATAGAGATAGAATGGTAACGTACAATAACGCTAATTTAAAATCTTTATTATTAAAAGTTTCTTCTGTAAAAAAACCTGTAAAAAATAGTACTATTAATGCAGGAACCATTATAGGAAAAAAGTTACCAACAGCAATCGTTAATGGCTTTACATTTTGTAAGTAACGCTTAATAATATTTACATTAATAGCATACATTAATGTAGAAACGATAACAAAACCTGCATATAAATAATTTTGATTAGGGTTTAAATTAGCTCCTTTTAAAATTAGAATTGCTGTACCTATAAAACCTATAACAACCCCTAATACTTGACGCTTACTAGTCCCTATTTTAAAAATTGCTAATCCAATTAATATTGTATTTAATGGTACTAAAGAATTTAAAATAGAAGCTATAGCACTGTCTATCTCTGTTTCGGCAATTGCAAAGAAAAAGGCTGGAAAAAAAGAAGCTATAAATCCAGAAATAGTTATCCATTTCCAATCTTTTTTATTAATTGTTTTAACTCTTTTCGCTCCTATAACCAGCAAAAACACCCCTGTTATTATAACACGCAAAGCCCCTAATTGATAAGCAGTTAAACCTAATAGCGATTTTTTAATTAATATAAAAGAAGTTCCCCAAATTAACGAAAGGAATAATAAATACCCCCATTTTAAATTTTTATTAGGCATAATAACTAATTTAGTTATGCAAAAATGGAATTATTAACGCAATAAATAGATATAATTATTAATTTTGTATTATATATTTTAATAATTAAATTCTATTGTTATTATACAATACGATAAAAACAACTATTTCATGAAATCATTTAAAAATATATTAGCTATTGTCGCTCTAACTTTAGTAGCTTTTAATTGTAAAAACGAAGCTGCTCAACCTGAAGTAAAAACTGTCGAAACAGAAGTTAAAACAGAAACTAAAAAAGCTACTTTAGATCCTAATGCCACTTACGCTAAAGCAGAGTTTAAAATAGAAGGCATGACATGTGCTATGGGATGCGCCAAGACTATTGAAAAGAAAATGGCTAAAATGGAAGGTGTAAAATCTGCTGTTGTAGATTTTGACAGGCAGTTAGCAATGGTAGAGTATGATAACGCAAAAGTAACTCCTGTTTCTTTAGAAAACACTGTAACTAGTGTTGCAGACACTTACCAAGTGAAAGACATGAAAACTGTAGATGTTTTTTCTAAAAAATAACACAAAACATGTTGGCAAAACCTTAATTAAAACTCACCTATAAAACAAAAAAGGGATCCGAAAAACGAATCCCTTTTTTGTTTTTAATTCTTCCATTTTACAGACTCCATAATTTGTTTTATGTCCTTTTGCAAATAATTTGCCGCTGGCAGAATAGAATCATAGTTAGGCTTTGCATAAAAATATAACGAACCAACCAAGAAATGATTAAGACTATCTGTAACATAAAACTGTGATTGGGAGGCAGCATTACCACCTACCTCATAAAACATACCATATACTTTACGTTGATCGTTTACATAAGGCTGCTCGACTATTTCATCTGCTTTTTGTGTATGTTCATGTGTAAAGTTTTGAGCATCTCTTAAAAAAGTTCTTAAATGCTCTGGGCTATTCTCTACTGCTTTATAAGTTAAATATATAGACCCCTTTAATTTAGGGTATTCAACAGTTACACCATAACTTGTAGTTGCAGCTTTTAAAGTTTTTGTTCTTAAATTTTTACCCAGTGTATTACGATCGAAAGTAAATGGCATTTTAGTAATGTCCTCCGTTTCGTATTTTGCCTTAGGGTATTCCAATCTTAAATAGGCATTAGGCTTAGGTGTAGTATCTTCCCCACAACCACTAAACAGCAATAGTATTGCAATTAAACCAACATATATAACACTGCTTTTTTTAGTCATAAAATATATTCTGTATTTAATAAGAACTTTTAACCACTGCTAATTCTTTTCTCAATTTACAGGATTAATAATCAAGGTAAAGTTATTTTAAGTCTTTTTATTCTTCTTTTATCTAATGCTTCTACAGTAAAAATGTAGTTTTTAAAATTTATTTTACTGTTAGGTTTAGGGAAACTACCTGAGATTTCTAAAACAAAACCGGCTAATGTTTCTGCTTCTCCTTTATTATCTTCGAAATCACTATCTTCTTCTATCCCTACTACTCTATAAAAATCTTTTAACGTTGTTTTACCTTCAAAAACATAATTTTTATTATCTAATTTAGAATAAATAACATCCTCATCATCAAACTCGTCACTAATGTCGCCTACAATTTCTTCTATTACGTCTTCTAAAGACACTATTCCAGACGTACCACCATATTCATCTACGACAACAGCTAAGTGTACTTTTTTCTCCTGAAACTCTGCCATTAAATCATCTAGTTTCTTGTTTTCAGGAACAAAAAATGGAGCTCTTAATAGAGTTGTCCAATCCATATCCTTCTTATCTATATGTGGTAATACATCTTTAACGTATAAAACACCTTTTATAGTATCTATGTTGTCTTGAAACACTGGAATTCTAGAATATCCATTAGTTGTTATTTCCTTTATTATTTCTGAATAGTTTTGCTCAATATTTAATGCAAAAATATCTAAACGAGGTCGCATAACCTGTTTAGTATCTGTATTACCAAAAGACACAATACTCTTTAAAATTTTCTGTTCTTCCTGCGTAGTATCTTCTTCACTTGTTAACTCTAAAGCTTGGGAGAGTTGATCTACACTTAAATTGGATTTTTGCTTTCCTAATTTACTATGAATGCCTAAGGTTATTTTTCTCATTGGTAAACTTAAAGGCGAAAAAATAACATCTAAAATCTTTAATGGATATGCCATTAACATAGCAAATTTTACATTATTCCTACTAGCATATATTTTTGGTAAAATCTCACCAAAAAGTAAAATTAAAAATGTAACGACTACTACTTCCAATGTAAACTTCACCCATGCTGTAGTGATACTTTCAAAAATAATATTTCCTAAAAACGCAAAAAGAATAACAATTCCAACATTTATAAAATTATTAGCTACCAATATTGTTGCTAATAATTTTTTAGGTCGCTCAAGTAATTTTGATATAATTTCAATTTTTTTATATCCTTCTAATGTTTCATCCTCTAAATCTGTTCTTGTTAATGAGAACAAAGCTACTTCAGCTCCAGATATTAATGCAGAACAGACAAGCAACACTATGAGTAATGCAAAACAAGAAACTACTGATGCATCTATAGTTGATATTAATAATATTAATCTGGCGGGTTCGGGATCCAAGGATTTCTGTTTTAATTAATAATTGTACTAAAAGGGCAAATCATCATTACCAGAAGAAACTTCTGTATTATCTACCTTAGGTGTCTCTGGTTTTTGCTCTGGAGTAGTAGGCAATGCTCCACTTTCTTTTTTAGTTGTTAAAAATGTGAAATCTGTTGCTTGAATTTCTGTAGAATAGCGGTCTTTACCAGAATCGTCTTGCCATTTTCTAGTTTTTAAACGCCCTTCTATATATACTTTATCTCCTTTACTCAAATACTTTTCGCAGATTTCCGCAGCTTTATTTCTTAATACTATATTATGCCATTCTGTATTAGTAATACGTTCATTGGTTTGTTTATTTGTAAACGTTTCATTTGTAGCTAAAGGAAAACGCCCTACACAACCACCTCCTTCAAAGTAATGCATTTTCACTTCATCCCCTAAATGCCCAATTAGCATCACTTTATTTAATGTTCCTGACATAAATTATTCATTTTTATTTAAGCTTTGCAAAGCTATGATTTTGCAATTCATAATCTTAAATTTAATAAAAAAAAAGTATTGTTCAACTATACCACTTTAAAAATTAAAACTTTCTATAAAATCACCAATTAAAATAGGCACCGGGTAATCTCTAATATCCTTAAATAAAACTCCTTCTGGGATATCTCCATCTGTTGAAACTATCCAGAACTTAGTATATAAATGCAGATGAGACAACTTATGCACTATTTCTTGTTCATTATATAAAGAAACTTCATACTTTTCGTTACTTAAAACCTGCAGAATATTTAACTTTGAAGTTATATCTCCGCATGGTTTTACAGTTTCAATTAAAGGAAATTGGTACAGATTTTGCCAAATCCCTTTTCCTTCTCGTTGCTGTAATACTGTTTTTTTATTTTTAGAAATTATTACTATAAAATTAAAATACTTCTTTTTAACCTTTCCCGTTTTTAATTTAACAGGTAAACTTTCAATAGAACTCTCTCTTAGTGCAACACATTCATTATTTAAAGGGCAAATGGTACAGTTTGGATTTTTTGGTTTGCATTGTCTCGCACCAAACTCCATAATCGCTTGATTAAACATTGCAGGATTTTTTACATCTATTAAATCTTGTGCTATTGCTTTAAACTCTTTAAAACCTTTTCCTGTATTAATAGGAGTCTTTATTCCATAATAACGAGACAATCCTCTATATACATTACCATCTACAACAGCCGTAGCTTCATTAAAACAAATAGATGCAATTGCACTTGCAGTATAATCCCCTACTCCTTTTAATTTTATAATCTCTTTATATGTAGCAGGAAACACACCATCTAACTCAAAAACAATATATTTTGCAGAAGCATGTAAATTTCTGGCTCTGGAGTAATATCCTAAGCCTTGCCATAATTTTAAAACTACACTCTCATCTGCATTAGCTAAATCATAAATTGTTGGAAATTTAGCAGTAAATGCGCTGTAATATGGTAGTCCTTGTTTAACTTGAGTTTGCTGCAAAATGATTTCTGAAAGCCAAATATAGTATGGGTTTAGGGTATTTCGCCAAGGCAAATCCCTCTTATTAACTGAATACCAACTAATTAATGTTTTAGATAAATTCATTTTCAAAAAAAATACGAATAACAAAAGTAATCGTTTATTGCATTAAATTTTAATGAATTAGGTTTGAAATATTGAATATTAAATTCCTATATTTGCCCACCCTTAAAACTAATAGTAACACAAATAAAAGGTAAAGAAAATGACTAAAGCTGATTTAGTGTCAAAAATTTCTGAGAAATTAGGAATCGAAAAAGGAGATGTGCAAGCAACGGTAGAAACGTTCATGGAAGAAGTAAAAACATCTTTAGAGAGCGGAGACAATGTATATCTAAGAGGTTTTGGTAGTTTTATAATTAAAACTAGAGCCGAAAAGACTGGTAGAAATATTTCTAAAAACACAACAATTAAAATACCAGCACACAATATCCCTGCATTTAAACCTGCAAAAGTATTTGTAGAAGGTGTAAAAACCAATGTAGACGTAAAGTAAAAAGTATTAAAACGAATTATTAATTTAAAAACCGACATCTTATGCCAAGTGGTAAAAAAAGAAAGAGACACAAGGTTGCAACGCATAAGCGTAAAAAGAGAAGACGCGCTAATCGTCACAAAAAGAAAAAATAATTCAAAAAAGTAGTTTTTTAAACTACTTTTTTGGTTTGTTAAAAACAATGTTCTTTGAAATTGAGTTTAATATAATAAGTATGTAAAACCTTGCGTATTTAATTAAACTCACCGGATTTAGAAATCCTGTGAAATACCTTAATTAAGGTATTCTACCTAGTAATTGTTCTAATAATAATTATTAGGTAAAAAATAATGTATAATCCATCTGTACTTAATTGTATGGATAAAAATTAACGAAATGGATAAAGAATTAATTATTCGATCTAGTTCACAAGCTGTTGATTTTGCCTTATTAAAAGATGGAAAACTTATTGAATTGCATAAGGATGAAGATAGTAACAATTTTTCTGTTGGTGATGTGTTTATTGCCAAAATTAGAAAAGCTGTTCCTGGTCTAAATGCTGCATTTGTTAATGTAGGTTATGAGAAGGATGCATTTTTGCATTATCATGATTTAGGACCAAAAATATCGACTCTTTTAAAATTCACAAGACGTGTAAGCACAGGTAAATTAAATGACTTTTCTTTAAAAGACTACCCATTTGAAAAAGATATTGATAAAGATGGCAAAATTGCCGATATCTTAAAGTCAAATCAATCAATGTTAGTACAAATTGTAAAGGAACCAATATCTACTAAAGGCCCTAGAATAAGCTCTGAGCTTTCTATAGCAGGTAGATACATTGTATTAGTCCCTTTTTCTGATCGTATTTCTGTTTCACAAAAAATAGAAGATAGAGCTGAAAAAGACAGACTAAAGCTTTTGGTAAAAAGTATTACACCAAAAGGTTTCGGCGTAATTATACGAACAGTAGCCAAAGGCAAAAAAGTTGCTGAGCTAGATAAAGATTTACAAAACTTGCTTGGTCGTTGGACCGCAATGTGTAAAAAATTACATAAGGCTCATCATCCAACAAAAGTTTTAGGTGAATTAAATAAAGCTTCTTCTATTCTAAGAGACATTTTTAATGACTCATTTACAGGCATTCATGTAAATGACGAAGAGCTTTATATTCAAATTAAAGAGTACGTGCAAAATATTGCACCAAAGAAAGAGTCAATAGTAAAACTACATCAATCTAAAATTCCACTTTTTGAAAAATTTGGAGTAGAAAGACAAATAAAAACAGCTTTTGGAAAAACTGTTTCTATGGCAAAAGGTGCGTATTTAGTAATAGAACATACTGAAGCACTACATGTTATCGATGTAAATAGTGGGAACAGATCTAATAAATCTAACTCACAAGAAGATACAGCAATGGAAGTTAATTTAATTTCCGCTACAGAAGTCGCAAGACAACTTCGTCTTAGAGATATGGGAGGTATTATTGTAGTTGATTTTATAGATTTAACTAATGCTGAAAACAGAAAAAAACTATTTAATCATCTTCGTGAAGAAATGAAAGATGATAGAGCCAAACACAAAATATTACCTCCAAGTAAGTTTGGATTGATTCAAATTACGAGACAGAGAGTCCGACCAGAAATGAACATTAAAACTCGTGAGGAAAACCCTAACGGAGAAAATGGGAGTGAGGTTGAAGCACCAATTGTATTGGTAGAAAAAATGACTCAACAGCTCGAACAATTATTTAAAAAAGACTATAAAAAGGTATCTTTAAACACACACCCTTTTATAGCAGCCTTCTTAACAAAAGGTTTTCCATCTATACGTTCAAAATGGTTTTTTGAACATAAAAAATGGGTCAAAATTGTACCTAGAGATGCTTACACATATTTAGAATATCATTTTTTAGACAAAAATGGTAACGAAATCAAATAACTTAAAAAACGCCTAAACTAAATAGTTTAGGCGTTTTTGCTCTATAACTTTTTTGTTTTTAAAATCTGTAACCTATATAAAAATCGCCTTTAACCAAAGCTTCAAACTCACTTGCATTTAATAAATTCCTTCCTCCTCCTAGCTTAATTTCAAATACAAAACCAGCAGAATTAATCCATTTTTTACCAAGAGCCAATCCTATAGAGATATCAAAGAAATTTTCTTCTCTTTCTATAAGTCTTATAGAGGTATCCTGTAGTTCTAAGTATTCATCTAAATAATTTTTACCTCCAAAAAAAGAAGTAAAGCCTTCAACAAAAAACCCCTTTGCCCCATAATCTTCTTTAGTTTGAAAATACATTCGATAAAAAGGAGTTATGGAATAATTTTCAGGATATTCATTCTCTGAATTTAAGTTTAAAAGTACCGCAGCTCCAAACCCTCTATTGCTATCTTGTACGTATTCGTAAACACCTTCAAAAATAGGACCCGCAAGAAGTTTTATAGCGCCCAATCTTACTTCATGATTTTTATCTGTAATTGTTTTTGTTTCTTCAATATTGGTTTCTTGAGCTAATGTTTTATTTACTATAACAAGTGCTACAAAAGACATTAATAAATACTTTTTCATGAACTGATTTTAAATTATTAAGAATTATTCTTAATAAAGACGCGTTAACTTAAAAAAGGTTGCGTTAAAAATTAGAGAAATTTAAAAATATGCTTTAAGCTGCACATTTCCTGTATGTATTGTTTTACTAGTTTCGGTTTTTCGTCCTTGGTAATTAAGGTTAAGATCTAAAAACTTAGTTAGTTTTTTCTGGGCTAACAGACTCCATGTTAAATTCTTACCAGACTGCAACCCTTCTAACATTTGGTAACCTACTGGAGAATTAGCATTCCCTGTAAAAGTATTAGAAAACACATTAAATTCACCAGATATGGCAGTTTTTTGGTTCTTAGAAAACGCAAAGGATGTTCCATACTTCTGCTGTTTCAAAATTTCTAAACCTCCAATAGTATTAGCTTTTTTTGTGTATTGGTAAAAAATATCGAAACGTGTATTATCGTTTAATAAATATGAAATTTTAGGGTTTAAACTTTGTTCATCTATTTTAAAATTCTTGGTTGAAAAATTCTCACTTTCACTTTTATTTTCATCTAGGCTTGCTAACATATTTACGAGCCAACTTGCTCCTAATTTATGATTAAAGTTTAACTGATGACTTTTTAATGAATTTGCAATAAAGCCAACAGTAAGTACATTTCTAGATTCGTTGTTTAAATATGTATATGAAGTAGTGTAGTGTTGTTTTCCTCTATTAAAAAAGAGCACATTTCTAAAGTTAAGCTGAAGCCCCAACTGGTTTTCTTCGTCTTTTTCAAAAGGATTAATATTAAACACATTACCCTCTCTTTTTATTTTTCTATCAATCAGGTATGAACTCTGGTTGTAAAAATGAGACCAAAATCGTTTTCTTTTATTATCTGAATTAATCCAATCAGATGGATTAAGTGTAAGCGTTTGACTCAATCTGTTTTGATGTGTTTTTATAAAGACCTGATTAGGTAATAAAACTCGAATATAACTTCCTTGATCTTGGAACTGTGCTATTTCAAATTCTTCTATTTCTTGTATACCATTCCCATTATAGTCAAACCATACATAAGCTCCTTGACCAGGCTCAACTTCTACATATGTAAATTCTTGTTGTGGTAAAGTCCCTGAATTGGTTTCATATACAGTATTCCATTGTACAAAGTTTTTAAAAAAACGCTGATTGTATTGCAATCTGGAATTAAGAGATTGTTCATCTACTTCACCTTCAATAGCATTATCTAAAGTCCTATAGTTAACATATAAAGCTAAATTTGAACGGTCATTTTTTATCAATCTAGATTTCAAATAATAGGTATTTGAAGTATTTACACGCACCAACTGATTATTTCTTATGCTATCGTTTACTCTATATTTATATCCTACCTCTCCAAATATATTAGTACTATCCCCTATTCCTATAAAACCTTCATAAGCTTCAAATTTTTGAGATAATGGCGTTAAAACCTCTGTCTCTTTTTCTTTTTGCTCATTATTTTCAGTGGCAAATCTAGCGCCTACCCAACTTTTACTTAGATTATATATAGCAGTGTTAGAAGAACGCAAAAACGTAGATGTATTTAATATAGAGTTAGCTTTTAAATAGCTTGATTGCGAACGAATAACAAACTTATTTAATAACAAGTTTACTAAGAGATTGTGCTTATTCCCGTTAAATCCTTCAGAGTAATTTAAATGTTCAAATTTATAACTCGTAATCCCCTTTTTAGCATGAAACAGTTTTATTCCTGAGGTTAATAATGCTTGATCTCCTAAGTTTTCTACAATTTGGGTTCCACTTACGGGAGGTTCTAAATTCCAATCTCTATTAAATTCTGGATTATAGAGTCCTTCAATATTTCTAAAATCTCTATTGATGTAATCGCTATCTATAAAAGCACTTAAATTCCAAAGGCTATCGTTTTTTATAAGTGCTTGCTCCGCATTAAGTTTTATAGCATAGCCATCATTATCATCATCATTTAAATTTGAAAATAAATTTAAATCATTTTTACTACCTGCAATTTCAAAATTAACATTAGTTTTCTCTGATGGTGTATAACTTCCATTTACAATAGCTATTTGCAATTTAGTCGGTGCTACCAATTGTATTACTGGTGCAAAGTTTCCTTGTGGCACACCTGCTATTGGAGGCACATATTCGTAGATATTATTAATTGCGTTTATACTACTTAATATGTAATCTCCTAAATTTTCTCCTACATTGGTAAAACGAACACTAAATAGGGTATCATCTGGATTGTTAGAAAACACAAAAGCTTCAACACCACCAATAATTTCCTTCTTGTACAAAATTCTATTCTCGTTAAAAGCTTCTTCCACACTAGATGGCCCTACCATTTGTGTCATATCATCTCCAGCATTGCCTAGTATTTCAACTTGTTCTGCAGACAAGTTTTGTTGTAAAGGGTTGTTTTTTGCATCATTTTCAGAATATACAGTAGCTCCTATTTTTAATTTATCACTTACATAATTTCCTCCTCCATAAGCTACCAATCTAGAATAGTTTCTATCACTAAATTGATAATCTACAGTAATACGCATTTCGGAAGTAATAGGAAATGTTGAATTAAAGATAATCTCGCCTGCATTATAATCTATTATATAATCTTCACTTTCTCCTCGCTCTAAAACAATACCATTTACATAAACTGTTTCACTTCCAGAAACAATTAATACAAACAGTTCTCCATTCGTTCCTTGTAATTTATAAGGTCCTTGGTTCCCTTCTTGAGCTGTAAATTGACTCGTAGTAAACTGCCCTCTTACTAAAGCTCCAGAAGCAAACAAATTAGTATTAGCATCTTCGCTTCCTAAATTAGAACGTAATGATAACCCTTGTACACGTTTAGAGAAACTAGCGAAATAAGAATTCTTGTTTTCCAAATCAATATCACCAGCTCTAATATTCCATTTATCGCTAAACACCTCTATAAATACCTGATCGAATTCATCTAATTTTTGAGAATAACCACTTTCTTGCAAAGGAATATTAGCATCTTGTATAGATGCCCTAAGCGATACTTTATCATTTAATTGCCCAGTAATTTGCAAATCAAGCTCACTATTTAATACCGAATTCTGATTATTCCCAATAGTAACTCCTCTAGAAATACTCCCAGAAGTAGTTAAACCATCAAAAGGAGTAAACTCTTTTTCTACATTTGGTCTAGAAATTTTATATATTTTATTTAGCTTATCGTTATTCTCAACAATAACAGCTTCATTAAATTGCTGATAGGTTTTAGTAAGAAACTTAGGGTATTTTAAATAGTTTATAATAATAGAATCTGTAGCAATTGGTTTATTAAAAGTTACTATCGCTTTAGCGAAATCTACTGTATAAGATATAGAATCTATAACAGTTTTGTCTTTACGCTCTATAGAAAAACTATTAGGATTTATACTTACACTATCTATAACAATACTAGCAGACATAGCAACTGTTTTACGCTTATAATTAGAGTCCTGTTCTTGAGCGAAGACAGAAATTCCAACAAATAATATAAAAAGTGTAACTATAAATTTCATTTAGGACTCTTAGATCTTTATTTTTTTACTCTTATTTTGATAATTATATAAAGAGTGATACCTATTCATCAATTACAATAAAATATGTAATATACTATGGTTAACTAAAAACTTTCAAATATATTTTGTTAATAGTTTTCGTTAAAACTGTTTTAATTTAATGGTGTAAATGTAAAGCATTATTTATTTTAGCTAAAATTACTTCAAAACTAACATGAAAATAATCTCATACAATGTAAATGGCATAAGAGCCGCCCTAAAAAAAGGGTTTATAGAATGGTTAGAAGGCGCTAATCCAGATGTTATTTGTCTACAAGAAATTAAAGCCATGGAAGAACAATTAGATTTGTCCCTTTTCGAAGCTGCTGGATACAAATACAATTACTGGTATAGTGCTCAAAAAAAAGGTTATAGTGGTGTTGCCATTTTAAGTAAAATTAAACCTAACCACATCGAATATGGAACAGGTATAGAGTCTATGGATTTTGAAGGCCGTAATATTCGTGCAGATTTTAATGATGTATCTGTAATGAGCATGTATTTACCATCCGGAACAAACTCTGAGAGGTTATCCTTTAAATTTAATTACATGGATGAAATATTAGACTATGTAAATAATTTAAGAGGAGCTATTCCTAACTTGGTTATTTGTGGAGATTATAATATTTGTCATGAAGCTATAGACATACACAATCCTAAAATGAAAGGTGTATCTGGTTTTCTACCTGAGGAGCGTGAATGGCTTGGTAATTTTATTAACAGCGGTTTAATCGATTCTTTCAGGTATTTAAACCCAGAAAGAGTGGAATATAGTTGGTGGAGTTATCGTGCCAATGCTAGAGCCAATAATAAAGGGTGGCGTTTAGACTATGCTATGGTAACAAAACCATTACAAGATAAAATAAAACGAGCAATAATATTAACAGAAGCTAAACATAGTGATCATTGTCCAATATTACTGGAGCTAGAAGATTAATCCCCAAATAGAAAACAACATAAAAAAATGAAAAAAATACTTGCCTTAACATTAATCATAACTAGTTTAACCGCTTGTGTATCTCCTAAAGTTTATAAAGAACTAGAAGATAAATACGTTGATTTAAAAAAGGAAAACAGAAATTTACAAGATGAAAACGAAGCCTTATTGCAAGCAAAAAATGATGCTGAGAACGAATTAGCTAAGCTTAAACAAGATTATAAAGACGCAGTAGTAAAACGAGATCAATTACAAAATGATTTCAATGCAACAAAATCTAAATTAGACAATCTTAAAGCATCTTATGATGCTTTAGAATCTAATAGCTCTTCGGCAATTGCTGCAAATACCAAAAAAAACAGAGAGCTATTAGCTAAATTAGAAGCAAAAGAACAAGCTCTTGCTGCAGAAAACTCCAGATTAGAAGCTTTAAAAAAAGAACTAGAAAGCCGTTCGCTACGAGTAGCTGAGTTAGAAAGCGTTATTGCATCTAAAGATGCAGCCATGACAGATTTAAAAAATGCCATTTCTAGAGCATTAACAGATTTTGAAGGAAAAGGACTTACTGTAGAGCAACGAAATGGAAAAGTATATGTTTCTATGGAAAACAAATTATTATTCAATTCAGGAAGTTGGGCAGTTGGGGCAGAAGGTAAAAAAGCTGTTAAACAGTTAGGAACTGTACTAGCAGAAAATCCTGAAATAGCGGTTTTAATTGAAGGGCATACAGATAACGCTCCTTTTAAAGGCTCTGGACAACTCTCTGGAAATTGGGATTTATCGACTAAACGAGCTACAGCAATTGTTAAAATTCTACAAGAAAACACTAAAATAAATGCCGATAATTTAACAGCAGCTGGAAGAGGAGAATTCGCTCCTATCGCTTCTAATGATACATCTGAAGGGAAAGCAAAAAACAGAAGAATTGAAGTTATTTTAACTCCAAAATTAGATGAACTTTCTAAGCTTTTAAATAAAATGTAACCCAACCTATATAGGTTATCACACCTTTAAAATGAAATATACAACACTACCAAATACTGATATAAAAGTTAGCAAAATCTGTTTGGGCTCTATGACTTGGGGTAACCAAAATACAGAAGCCGAGGGACACGAGCAACTAGACTATGCATTTAATAATGGTGTTAATTTTATAGATACAGCAGAATTATATCCTGTACCAGCTACGGCCCAAACTTCAGGGCGTACTAGCCAAATTATTGGAACGTGGTTAAAAAAAACAGGAAATAGAGATAAAGTTGTATTAGCATCTAAAATAGCTGGACCAGGAGATTACACGGCACATATTCGCTCAACAGGCTTTAGCCCTTCTGCAATTAATGAAGCTATAAACTTAGAGTTAAAAAGATTACAAACAAATTATATAGATTTATACCAATTACACTGGCCCGAACGTCAAACCAATACGTTTGGTATTAGGGATTACAATCATAACTCTAATGATGCATGGCAAGATAATTTTAATGAAGTGCTTCACTCTTTAGATAATGCTATTAAAGCTGGAAAAATACTCAACATAGGACTATCTAATGAAAAGGCATGGGGTACGATGCGTTATATAGAAGAATCGAAACACAATAAGTTACCTAGACCAATTACCATACAAAATGCTTATTCATTACTTAACAGAGTATTTGAAGGGGATATGGCAGAAATAGCTATTAGAGAAAACATTGGATTATTAGCTTATTCTCCTATGGCATTTGGTGTATTGTCTGGTAAATACATTAACAAAACAGCTAGTGAAAATGCTCGCTTAAAATTGTTTCCAAGGTTTGCTAGATATAGTAATGAACAAGCTACTAAAGCTACAAAACTCTATTTAGAATTAGCTGAAGAAAATAATATGTCCCTAGCACAAATGTCCCTAGCATTTGTAAACCAAAGACCTTTTATAACTAGTAATATTATAGGCGCAACATCTTTAACACAATTAAAAGAGAACATAGAGAGTATAAATATAGAATTAACCAGTGATCTTATAGAGAAGATAAACGCTATACACAGTATCATTCCCAACCCAGCGCCATAAAAAAGGAGACAACTACTTCTTAACTAAAAAAAACAATTATTGTAGTTACTATATCGTAAAAACAAGTACTTAATCTACTTAATTAATACTTACTATCTTAAAAAAGATATTTATAGTATTAATATTATACTTTATTAACAAACGGTAAGTACAATATCTTTTAGTTAAGAAGTCTTATTAGCAATTACATACCCTATTATACATATAGGAATACTACCTTCTATAAAACTAACAATTGTTAGGTATTTTAATTAAATCACCTCCCTTTTGTCGTTAAAAAACGCATTTAATCTATAATTAAAACATTTAACTGTTTAGCCCTTGGTTTTTTTTTAGTTTTAGAACATTAAAAACCAAAATAACCCTTAATATAATGAAAAAGATTACCTTACTGTTAATTTTACTTTCATTTAGCTTTTCGCTTAGCGCGCAAACTTACTTGCAAGAAAATTTTGATACAGAAATCCCTGCTTCTTGGACCATTACTGATGAAGGAGCCGCCACTGGAGACTCATGGGCCTCTGGACAACAAGGCGGTGCTAATAGCCTAGATGGTACAGCTGGCGCTTTTGTTGATAGTGATGCCAATGGAAATGGCACACAATTAATAGAAACACTAACATCACCTGTTTTTGATACGACTGGAGCTATTAGCCTATTTTTAGACTTCGACCAATTTTATAGATCTGGAGGATCTGATAGTGGTATTGTAGAAGTATTTGATGGAACCAGTTGGGTAGAAGTATTAAATATAACTGCTACAACGGGTTCGTTTGCTACACCAGATCAACAACACATTGATATAACAGCACTCTCTAATGCAAATATGCAAATTCGTTTTATTTACGACGATGGAGACACTTGGGCTTGGTATTGGATGATAGATAATATAGCAGTAGTAAACTCTTTATGTGATATACCAACAGCTTTAGCCGCTAATAATATAGGAGGAACAACGGCAGATATTACTTGGGATGCTGGAACAATAACAGCTTGGGAATATGTAATCCAAACGCCAGGGACAGGCGTTCCAACTGGAAATGGAACAATGATTGCTACAAACACAGTTAATGCATCAGCATTAGATTACTCTACAGACTACGAAGTTTATGTAAGATCAGATTGTGGAGGAGGCGTGTTTAGTGACTGGGTTGGACCTTTAAACTTTACAACAACAGTACAAACAGATTTCTCTGTAGATTGTACTGCAGGAGCACAAACATTAAATTATTGTTATACAGCTAACGACTCTAATGTTTTTAC
>Ga0189290_100072_pt1 | contig 97134 bp, 92 predicted proteins | sample UW140minimetaG_FD_130318 | JGI IMG/M metagenome (GOLD analysis project Ga0189290, IMG submission 130318) | Marine microbial communities from the Costa Rica Dome - UW140 mini metaG | ecosystem: Environmental > Aquatic > Marine > Oceanic > Photic zone | place: Costa Rica: the Eastern Pacific...
CTAATTCTGTTCTGGTTGCTAAAGTCACCTTGGCCTCTAATATAATCAACTATTGTTGAAAGCCTTTGCTGTCCATCAACAACGACCTCTGATGATTTTATGCTACTTACGTCCATCTCAGAGCTTGCGATATATACCTCTGGAAAGGGGTAGTTTTTAAGTATGGTTTCAATGAAATGGTATTTGTGTTGCTTTTTCCATACTAGCTTTCTTTGAAAAGCTGGATTTATTACGAGCGATCCAGAGTCTATCTTGTTGTATAGCTCTATGATCTTAACGTTTGTCGATGGTACGCTCTCGAGTATGCTCATTCTGAATGCGCCAATAGGTTTAATGAAAGTGTATGTATGTTTCTTTGATGATATTTTTCAAAATAAAACCAGGATTTATAGATCCCAATGTTAACTTCTCGCTTGTACTTTTGTGATAGAAGGCTTTGCGTGTCTTCGATGTTTTGAGAAATTTTATAGTCTTTTGGTAAAGTATTCGGTTGAATCCAGCCTTTTAGAATATATTTGGCTATCTGATTTCGAGCGCCGGAGCTTATTACTGAATCTAAATAGCAATCCGTGTGCTGGTAGAGCTTAATCAATTGGTCGTCAAATAGTCGACCAGAAACTATCGCTACGTCTAGATCAGATTTTTTATTGTTATCATTAATAGAAAATTCGTAGTCAAATTTTTTGAAGAGATAGAGCCTGAGGTCCGCCTTTTCTGGCTTTATGCTGAAACCCAATTTACCCGATCCGACTAACACAATGTCTCTAATATGGACGCCCAAGCTGTCTGCTATGGATTTTTTAAAATGAAACTCATCGTCAGTAGTGTAAAGTTCATTAAAGAAGTAGCTCGACCCGTCGATCAAGTGTCGCTGAACAATTTCATCTGATGATTTTGACTTGCATTCCTCTTTGAATCTATCTAGGAATTTTGAGTTTTCGTCACTAATCATAAGCGTTTAATTTGTAAGTTTGGGTTCTGCGCTGTTCTAGTCGGCGCTTTAACGCGCCTGATAATTTGCTGTCATGGTAGACGAATAATTGATTGAGTGCATTAAAGACCATAAGCGGCCGACATATGTAATGGCGAGGATTTGAAGAGTGCTCTGGGGCAACTCCCGGGTAGCAGAGGGGGTGGATAAGCTCGTGGCTTCCAGAAACAACAAAGCCCGCACAATGGCGGGCTTCGTCAGAATTCTTAATGGTGCCCGGAGGCGGAATCGAACCACCGACACGGGGATTTTCAATCCCCTGCTCTACCAACTGAGCTATCCGGGCGCGTTGCGGTGCTGCTGCAACGGGGCGCTATTAAACCGGTTTAGGTTGCCTGAGTCAAGGCCGTTCCGGGAAAATTTTGATAGGCGCTTCCACAAGTTGGGTGCGCCTACTTCTCTGGCGGTACATAGCCCTCAGCCTTGTCGAACGGCTCGTTGTTGAAGAAGCGTTCCATCTGCGCCTGCAGGTACTTGCGGGTGTTGGGATCCATCAGGCTCAGGTGTTTTTCGTTGATGAGCATAGTTTGCTGGGCCTGCCACTCGTCCCAGGCTTTCTTGCTGACGTTTTCGTAGATGTCTTCGCCTTTCTTGCCGGGCATGGGGGGGAAGTCCAGCCCTTCGAGTTCTTCCTGGTATTTGCGACAGAATACGGTGCGGCTCATGTCTGCTCCTGTTTGGAGGTGGTGTTGCTGAATCTGCTGGGATGATAACAGATCAAAGCAAGAGGGTTTGTTCCGGCGCGGTCAGCAGTGTGCGAATGGGGGCCGGCAGGCCGAGGGTAAGGGCCTGGTCCCGGTGGACCCATTTGTAGCTGTCCCGATCATTGATGTGAGCGGGGCTTTGTACGGTGAGCCGTGCCGGCTGGATATGAAGGTGGTAATGGCTGAAGGTGTGCCGAAAGCCGCTGGTAAGTTCCGGTTCGCCACAGTGGAAGCCGAAGGCCTGTTCGCAGGCGTCTGACAGTTCTTCCGGGCCGTAGGCCGGGTCCAGTTCCGGAAGGCTCCAGAGGCCGCCCCAGATGCCGCTGGGAGGCCTGCGTTCCAGCAGGATACGACCTTGGTGATCTTCCAGTATCACCATCCAGGTGGTTTTTTCGGGCTTGGCTTTCTTCGGCTTTGAGCCGGGGTAGAGGCTGGTTTCGTTGTTGGCATAGGCGTTGCACTCGTTCTGTAGTGGGCAGCTGTCGCACGCTGGACGGCTACGGGTGCAGACCATGGCGCCCAGATCCATGATGGCCTGGGTGTAGTCGCGGATGCGTGCATCGGGCGTGTGTTCTTCAGCGCGCTCCCAAAGTTGGTTGAGCACGTCGGTTTTGCCCGGCCAGCCGGGGATGGCGTGGTAGCGGGCCAGCACCCGTTTTACATTGCCGTCCAATATGGCTGCCCGTTGCTGGAAGGCCTGGGCAAGGATGGCCGCGGCAGTGGAGCGGCCAATGCCGGGCAGGGCCTGGAGCTGTTCCAGGTTGCCGGGAAACTCGCCTCCGTGCTCGTTGGCCACCTGTTGCGCCGCTTTCTGGAGATTGCGGGCGCGGGCGTAGTACCCAAGGCCAGACCAATGGCTGAGAACGTCATCCACCGGTGCAGAAGCGAGCGCTTTCACGTCTGGAAAGCGCTGCATAAAGGCTTCGAAGTAGGGAATAACAGTGGTCACCTGGGTTTGCTGCAGCATGATTTCCGAAACCCACACGCGGTATGGGTTCCGGTCATGATGCCAGGGCAGGTCGTGCCTGCCGTTTTCGTCGTACCAGGCGAGAAGCTTTTGGGCAAAAACGTCGTTCATTGACCGAACAGGCCCTTGAGGGCGTCTTTCACCTTTTCGCCACTCTCTTCACCCAGCTTCTCTTTCAGTTTTTCGGAGACTTTGTCTTCCGCTTTGGATTTGGCTTCGTCCACTTTTTCGCGCGCCTTGGCTTTGGCAGCGTTGGCGGCAATGGTCTTCAGGGTGTCGCGGAAGCGTGAGCCGTCGAAGGAGCAGAGGCCGGCCGGGTCTTCCGCGAAGTCGCCGCGGCACTCAACCGGGATCACCACGTTTTCCACGTATTCGGTCACTCGGCAAGCTTCGTCCCGGTGGATCTCGCCCACGATCCGCAGGCCAACTTCGTAATCCAGGTCGGAAGCAGCCAGGTCCACCGTGCCGTCGCCTTCCAGTCTCATGCCGGCGAGGGCAGCCACAAGGTCCGTGTTGTTCAGGGTGTTGCCGTCAATCTTGAGGGTGCCCTTCATGTCGTTGAACGGCGTGCTGGTGCCCCAGTCTGATGTAGAGAGGCTTTCCTGGTTGGCCAGTGCAATGCCCTGGCACGCCATGCGCGTGAGGTTCATGCGGGTGAACTCACCCTCGGCCAGGTTGAAGTTGATGTCGCCTTTGGCGTTGCTACGCAGGGCGGAAATGCGATTGCCTGTGGTATTCACATCCACGGACAGGTTGGCGCCACCGGCAAGCATGTCCACTTCGGCAAGGTCGGTCAGCAGTGGCAACGTCTGTACGTTGTTGACCTTGGAACCGATGCTCCACTTCGGATTGTCGGTGCGGGCATCCAGGGTCACTTTGGCGCCGAAGGAGCCTTCGTATAGTTTGCCGCTGAAGTCCTGCACTTCCAGCACACCATTGCGTGCGGTGATCACCGATTTGATTTCCTTGATGGTGAGATTACTGACGATCAGTTCGCCCAGCCCGAGATTGATATCCAGCGCTAGCGAACGGAGTGTGTCCAGGGGCAGCAAGTCGCCTTCTTCCGCCGGGGCGCCACCACCTTGCGGGGCTTCCTCGGCGGCGGCATCGGTTTGTTCCTCACTGGCAGGCGGCAGATAGCGGTCGGCATTGATCGCGTCGCCCTGGAGGTTCAGGCCAATACCGCTGTTGGCCAGGGCGTAACTGGCATTGCCCTGGAAGGTGGTGTCGTCCAGGCTGATGGTCAGGTCGCTGAGTTCCACGGTGCCGGCGGGGCCACCGATGTTGGTGGAGAAAGCGACGGCCTTCATGACGTCAGGGTCTTCTGTTTCGATGGCGGGTTGGCCAAGGGCCGCCAGAAGCGCTTTGAGGGAAAATTCGTCAATGCTGAGACTGCCTTCGAGTTTCGGCTTGTCGCCAAAGCCGTTCACCGTCAGGTCAGTATTCAGCGTCAGGTCGGCCAGGCTGGCGGTAAAGCCGTTAAGAGTGGCGGTTTCGTTTTCAAGGTTGGCTTCCAGGGAGCCAGCTATTTCCGCACGAACGGATTCGCCGCCAAAAGGCTCGCCGTTCATGTCGAAGATGGCTTCCAGGTCGGACACGCCAAATTCGTTTAACGCTTCATTGGCGGCCAGGCGGGCACTGATGTCGCCCTGAACTTCAAACTGCGGCTGGTTGGTGGCGAAGCGGAACGAGACGTCCAACGGGAAGCTTGAACCCAGGGTGATCTCGCTGGCGTTTACGGTGAAATCTTCCAGGGTAAATGCCTGGCCCGTGCCCTTGTCTTCGTAATGAACGCGGGCGTTGCTGATTTCCACGCTCTCTACGTTGAAGTTCAAAGGCTCACTGGTGCCGCTGCCCTCTGGCTGTTCTTCGGCGGTTTCGGCTGGCGCGTCGGGCTCTTCCTGCTGCGGTTGCTCTTCGCCTTCCGGCATGACGCGGGTCCAGTTACCGGTACCGTTCTCATCAACGGACAGGTTGGCGTCCAGCCCGCTCAACAGGAAAGTGTCCACCCGGGGCGACATGGTTACCAGGGACCAGAAGCTGACCTGCGCCACCAGTTGGTCAAGCTTGACCAGGCGTTCGTCTTCCAGGGTGGCCTCAACGTCGTTCAGTTCCAAGCCCAGTGGGATGAAAGACCAGCCAATATCCCCGGCCAGAATCAGGTCAAGGTTGGTTTTATTCTCGACCACTTCCTCAATCTGTGGCTTATAGGTGTTTGGGTCAATAACGGCGACCGCGATAGCGACCGCGGCAACGGCAAGAATGAGCAGGCCAACGATGGCAAGAGCCACATAGCGAACAGCTTTCATGATTTTGGCGTCCTTCCGTTAATTCGTGTCCGGTAACTGGGCTTGTGATTAGCCCAAGGATAACCCAGGGGTAACAAAATAAAAGCCTGAGTGTATGACAATACGTTAGTGATCAGCCAAAATAGGCACCTTATTTCTACACAACGATATAAAGCGCGTCTTACAACGATAAAAAGGAGCAAACAGTGGCTATTACTGTCTCTATTGAGCTTAACCGGGAACTGGATCTGCCCGCCGGATATGACGAAGTATTCGAGCTGCTGGCGGACGTGCCCGCATCGGCAAGCCATTTTCCCAAGGTGCATAACCTGGTGGATCTGGGTGACAACGCCTATCGCTGGGAAATGGAAAAGGTGGGCGTGGACAAGCATGCCATCCAGTCTGTATACGCGTGCAAATACTTCGCGGACAAGGACAACGGCAGGATTACCTGGGAGCCGGTGAAAGGCGAGGGTAACGGTGTGGTAAAAGGCTCCTGGACCCTCAAGAAGAAAGACGACAGCACTACTTCGGTGAAATTCCAGACCAGCGCCGAGTTGACCGTTCCGCTGCCGAGCCTGTTGAAACTGGCCATCAGCCCCGTGATCAAGCACGAGTTCAATAGTCTGGTCGATACCTACATGAGTAACCTCAAGAAAGCGTTCTGATGGTCGTCGCTATCAAGGCTATAAAGGCCATTGCGGGACGCGGGGAATCATAAAAGGTATAATGCGCGCAGACACTTTTCCGGCATGTGCCGACTGATGACTTTGGAGTCCCCATGGCCGAACGCAAGGCTCGGGTAGAAAGAAATACCCTGGAAACACAGATCACCGTCGAGATCGATCTCGACGGCACCGGCAAGTCCAGCTTCGACACGGGCGTGCCTTTCCTTGAGCACATGATGGATCAGATTGCCCGCCACGGGCTGGTGGACCTGAACATTGTCTCGAAGGGCGATCTGCACATTGATGACCACCACACGGTGGAAGATATTGGTATCACCCTGGGCCAGGCTTTCAAGCAGGCGGTTGGCGACAAGAAGGGCATCCGTCGTTACGGCCATGCCTACGTGCCGCTTGACGAAGCACTGTCCCGCGTGGTGATTGACCTGTCTGGCCGTCCCGGCCTGATGATGGATGTGCCCTATACCCGTGGTGCTGTAGGAGGCTTCGACGTCGACCTGTTCGAGGAGTTCTTCCACGGCTTTGTGAACCACTCCATGGTCACCCTGCACATTGATAACCTGAAGGGTAAGAACACCCACCACCAGATCGAAACCGTGTTCAAGGCCTTCGGTCGTGCCCTGCGTATGGCCATTGAAATGGACGAGCGAATGACGGGTATTACCCCGTCCACCAAGGGGTCGCTGTAAGCGGCCCTGGGCTCAACTAAAAGAACCACGATTCAGGAAGTTTCTCTTCGCATGAAAACCGTTGCCATTATCGACTACGGCATGGGTAACCTTCATTCCGTCAGCAAAGCGGTGGAGCACGTTGCACCGGATACCCGTGTTCTGGTCACCGACAACGCCGAGCTGATCCGCAGCGCGGACCGGGTGATCCTCCCTGGCGTGGGCGCCATCCGCGACTGCATGGCGGAAATCCGCCGCCTGGGAATTGATGAGTTGGTGCGGGAAGTCTCCGCTGACCGTCCGTTGCTCGGCATTTGCGTAGGCATGCAGGCGCTGATGTCCCGCAGCGAGGAAAACGGCTGGGTGGATTGTATCGACCTGTTCCAGTCGGAGGTGCGCTTCTTCGGTGACAATCTCACCGAGAACGGCGAACGCCTGAAAGTGCCTCATATGGGCTGGAACGAAGTGCGCCAGACCATGGATCACCCGCTTTGGCACGATATTCCCGACGGCGACCGCTTCTATTTCGTGCACAGCTACTACGCTGAAGCCGAGGGCAACCCGGATATTGCCGGCTGTACCCATTACGGCGTTGACCTGGCTGCAGCCGTGGCGAGAGACAACATCTTTGCGGTGCAGTTCCACCCTGAAAAAAGCGCTCGGGCGGGGCTGCAGTTACTGAAAAACTTTACCAACTGGACTGGAACATGCTGATCATCCCGGCCATAGATCTTAAAGACGGCAAATGCGTAAGACTGCGCCAGGGCCGTATGGACGACTCCACCGTTTTCGGTGACGATCCTGTTGATATGGCAACCCGCTGGGTGGATGCTGGCGCCCGCCGCCTGCATCTGGTGGACCTGAATGGCGCCTTCGCCGGTGAACCCGTCAACGGCGAAATCGTCCAGGCCATCGCTCGCAAATTCCCGGATTTACCCATCCAGATTGGCGGCGGTATTCGTTCGGCGGAAACCATCGAGGCCTATCTGAAAGCCGGCGTACAGTGGGTCATTATTGGTACCAAGGCGGTGAAAGAACCGGAATTCGTTACCGAGATGTGCAAGCGCTTTCCCGGCCACATTATCGTGGGCCTGGACGCCAAAGACGGCCGCGTTGCCACTGACGGCTGGGCGGAAGTGTCTGAAGTCATGGCGACCGATCTGGCGAAACGTTTTGCCAACGACGGCGTCGAGTCCATTGTTTACACCGACATCAGCCGCGACGGCATGATGCAGGGCGTGAACGTGGAAGCCACCGCGGCACTGGCGGAAGAAGGCGGCATTCCCGTGATCGCTTCTGGTGGCGTTACCAACATGGACGATCTCAAGCGCCTTGCTACCGTGGCTGACAAGGGCATCCTCGGTGCGATTACCGGCCGTGCCATCTATGAAGGCACCCTGGATGTGGCCGAAGCCCAGGCCTTCTGCGACAGCCTGAAGGGGTAATACGAATTATGGCTCTGGCAAAACGCATCATTCCCTGCCTGGATGTCGATAAAGGCCGCGTTGTAAAAGGCGTGAACTTCGTCGATATCCGCGATGCCGGTGACCCGGTGGAAGTGGCCCGAAAATACAATGAGCAGGGCGCCGACGAAATCACCTTCCTGGACATCACCGCCAGTCACGAAAGCCGCGATACCACCTATGAAACCGTGGAGCGCATGGCGGCTGAAGTGTTTATCCCGCTGACGGTGGGTGGCGGCGTGCGCACCGTTGAGGACATCCGCAAGCTCCTGAATGCAGGCGCGGACAAGGTGTCAATCAATACTGCGGCGGTGTTCAATCCGGACTTCGTGCGTGAGGCCGCCGACCGTTTTGGTAGCCAGTGTATCGTTGTCGCCATTGATGCCAAGCGTGTCAGTGGTGAAGGAGAGGAGCCCCGATGGGAGATCTTCACCCACGGTGGGCGCAAGCCGACAGGGCTGGATGCCGTTGAATGGGCTCGCAAGATGACCGCGATGGGTGCCGGTGAGTTGCTGCTGACCAGCATGGACCGTGACGGCACCAAAATCGGATTCGACCTGGGGCTGACCCGCGCCATCAGCGACGCTGTATCAGTGCCGGTCATTGCTTCAGGGGGTGTGGGCGAGCTGCAGCATCTGGCAGACGGTGTGACCGAAGGTCGCGCAGATGCCGTGCTGGCGGCGTCCATCTTTCACTTCGGTCAGCATACGATTCCCGAAGCAAAGGCATTCATGAAGGCCCAGGGGATTGTGGTGCGGGATTGAGGCCGGGCCTCATTCCTGCTTCGCCAGCGCGGGCCGAATCGCCCGCTTTTCCCCTTCCGCAAACATTGGCCGGTTGCCATTCCTCATCGCCCATACGCCGCTGACGGTCGCTACGGCAATTCCCTGCTCGTCCAGCTCTGGCAGACGTTTCTCTAGATAGTCCACCGTTACCTTGTGAGGATGGCCAATGCCGATGGCGCTGCCGTTTTCCTTTGCCCGCTTGATAAGAAGCTCGAACTGCTGATTCACGAATTCCTCGGTTTGCTCGTGATCCAGGAACACGTCGCGGGTGAGGGTGGGTATGCGGTAAGCGGCTGCGACTTCGCCCGCAATGGAGGAAGCGATGGTGCGGCTGTCCACGAAGTAGACCGGGTAGTGATCGAGTTCAGACATCACCCAGTCCATCGGCTGAAGTTGTTGAGTTAGCAGGCTGCCCATATGGTTGTTCACGCCCTGCACATGGGGAATGGACTGAAGCGCTCGCCGCAAGGTAGTGGCCAGGCTGTTCTGGTCCATGTCCGGGTTCAGGCCGCCGGGCCCAAGGCCGATGTTACGGGTATTGGCCATTGGCGCATGCAGCATGATTTCCTTGTGCTTCTGGTGCGCCAACTCCGCCAGTCTGGTGGTGTATCTGCGGTAGGGCAGGAAAGCCAGGGTGATGGGCTGATCCAGGGCAATCAGTCGCTCACCCTCCACCAGGTTATGTCCCATGTCATCGATGATGATGGCGATAGTGGGCGGGAGTTGCCCCTCGTGCTCCCCGGCAAAAACCGGGGAGCTGACCAGAATGGTGGTAAGCAGTGTTGCTAGAACTTTCAATCCGCGCTTTCCTGTGCCGGCTTGTTACGCTTGTTGAGGATGCCCAGGCCTTTCAGCAGGTTCAGTGCGGAGCGCAGTTGGAAGTCCTTGTCCGCCGGCGACGTGCTTTGTGCAGACTCTTCCTTCTGCTTTTCTTCCTGCTTGCCTTCGTCCTGCCCCTCAAGGTGGCCGCTGAGGTCCGCCTCCGTAAAGAACGGTTGGCTGTCGAGTTCAGTCAGTTGCGCCGGTTTCACCTCGATATCCGGCTTGATGCCCTTGGCCTGGATGGACCGACCATCCGGGGTGTAATAGCGGGCTGTGGTCATCTTGATGGCGTGGGTCTCATCCAGGGGGATGACGGTCTGCACGCTGCCCTTGCCGAACGACTGGGTGCCCATAACCACGGCACGCTGGTGATCCTGAAGCGCGCCCGCAAGAATCTCGGATGCAGAGGCTGAACCGCCGTTAATCAGAACGACAATGGGCGTATCCGGCATCACATCTCCGGGTTTGGCATTGAAGCGCAGGCGCGAGCTCTGGATGCGGCCTTCCGTGTAGACGATCAAGCCGCTATCCAGCAGGGCATCGGCCGCTTCAACCGCCGCCTGGAGAATGCCGCCGGGGTTGTTGCGCAGGTCGATCACCAGGCCGTCCAGGTCGTTGCCATGTTCCTTCTCCAGGGCTTCCAGTGCCTTGGCGAACTGAGTGCCGGTATCCGCCTGGAACTGAGTTATGCGAACGTAGCCATAGCCGTTCTCGATGATGCGGGATTTGATGCTGGTGACCTTGATGATGTCACGTTCCACATCAATCTCGATTGGCGCCGATTCACCCTCTCGCATGATGGTCAGGGTGAGGACGGTTCCGGGCTTGCCGCGCATCAGTTTAACGGCTTCCTCCAGCGACATGCCTTTTACTGGCTGATCACCCAGTTTGATGATCAGGTCACCCGCCTGCACACCGGCCTTCTGAGCAGGGGTGTCATCGATGGGGGAGATAACTTTTACGAAGCCATCTTCCATGCCTACTTCGATGCCCAGGCCGCCAAACTCGCCGGAGGTGCTCTCTTCAAGCTGTTCGTAGTCTTTCGGGGCCAGATAGGTGGAGTGCGGGTCCAGGTCAGACAACATGCCTTTGATCGCGCTTTCGAGGAGCTGGCGGTCGTCCACCTCTTCCACATAGGCGTCCTTGATTCGGCCAAACACTTCGGCGAATTTGCGAAGGTCGTCCAGTGGCAGTTGTTCTTCCGGATCGGGTAGCTGTATTTCCACCTGCTCACCGTGCTGGATGCCTTCCAGCAGGCGTCGGGTTTCTTCATCAGCTTCCTGGGCATGAATAAGGCCGGGCAGAACGGTTAAGCAGGTGGCAAGGGCGAGTGCGCGTGTGCTGGCGTGGTGTAGACTTCTTACCCGTCTCATTCACATGTCCTGTGTTAATCCGATGACTGGTTGTTCCCAAGTATTGCCGGACAGTATGGCGTTACCGGGCTGATTTGTCAGCCTTTGGGGTAGCATGATCCGGTTCAGCGGTTGCCGAGCCAGCGCCGGGGATTGTCCGGTTTTCCGTTGTGGCGGACCTCGAAATACACCGCGGGGTCATTGGTCCCGCCGGTTCGACCAGCCTGGGCAATTGCCTCGCCCGCTTCAACCCAGTCTCCGGGGCTGGTGAACAGGCTGCTGCTGTGGCCGTAGAGCGTCATGTAGCCGTCGCCGTGGTCGAGGATGGTGATCAGGCCAAACCCGCGCAACCAATTGGCGAACACCACGCGACCATAGTGAACCGCTCTGACATTGCCTTCCTCGGCGGTATTGATCAGCAGCCCGTTATGCTTGAGCTTGCCGCTGGCGTAGCTGTCTCCGAAGTTGCGGACGATTTTGCCTTCCGCCGGCCACGGCAGTTTGTTCTTGAGTGATCCGAACGGATCTGACTCATTGGGCGTGGGGATGTTGGCGATGGCCTCTTCGACCTCCCGCAGCAGTTTTTCCAGGCGCTTGCGATCCTCTTCCAGTTCCTCGCGTTCGCTCAGTCGATTGCTGATGTCGGTTTTCAGGGCCGCCAGGGTCTGTTCCCGTTCCTTTTTGCTGCTGCTCAGCTTTTGTTGGCGGTCGGCGACATTCTCTTCCAGTTCTGCCAGCCGCATCCGCCCGGCCTTGACCTGCTTCTGCGTTTCTTTCAATTGCCGGAGATTGGCAGCGAACGCCTCGAGGCGGTCAATGGTGTCCCGGCTGAGGTACTCGTAGTAGGTCATCGTGCGGGCGACCTTGTCCGGGTCGATCTCGTTGAGCAGGACTTTGACGGCGGGCGCGTCGCCTTCCATCCAGGCGGCGCGGATCTGTTTCTTCAGGCTGTCGCGCTGGCTTTCCAGCACGCGGGTGAGTTCGGTCTCTTCCTTGCCGAGCTCGGTCAGGCGCAGTTGCTGTTCCCGTGCCTGCTGGCGGAGCTCCCGGCGTTCGCGGGTGAGCCGGCCTATTTCCTGTTCGAGCCCGGAGAGCTGTTGCTCCAGCGAGGAACGGTCTTCCTCGGCGTCGGCAAGCCACTCATCAATATCGGCAATCTCTTCCTTGAGATCTTCTATCTGGCCAGGTGTGACCTGTTGCTCCGCCAGTGCTGGCGTGACGACTGCAAGCATCGCCACCGCCAGCCAAAGACGCAGAGTCAACCGATCTCCACCAGGCTGTGCCCGGTCATTTCAGCCGGTTGTTCCAGGCTCATCAGGCTCAGCAGGGTGGGCGCCACGTCGCTGAGGCTACCGTCGTCCCTGAGGTTGACCTTGCGTGGGCCAACGTAGATAAGCGGCACGGGGCCGATCGTGTGGGCCGTGTGTACCTGGCCGGAATTGGGGTCGGTCATCTGTTCGCAGTTGCCGTGGTCAGCGGTGATCAACGCTTCACCACCCACTTCCTGCAAGGCTTCGGTAATACGGGCTACGCACTGGTCGATGCATTCCGCAGCCTTGATGGCGGCATCCAGCTTGCCGGTGTGGCCCACCATGTCGCCATTGGCATAGTTACAGACAACCAGGTCGTATTTCCCGCTCTTGATCGCCTCGACCAGCTTGTCAGTGACCTCGGGCGCACTCATTTCCGGTTGCAGGTCGTAAGTCGCCACTTTGGGCGAAGGAACCAGGATTCGGTCCTCACCTTCAAACGGTGTTTCGAGACCGCCGTTAAAGAAGAAGGTAACGTGTGCGTACTTCTCGGTTTCGGAAATCCGCAGCTGGGTTTTGCCGAGGTTGGCCACATACTCGCCCAGACCATTGGTCAACTGCTCCGGGGGATAAGCGCACGAGGTGTTAATGTCGGCTGCGTACTCGGTCAGCATGACGAAGTCAGCCAGTTCCGGATGCTTGCGACGTTCAAAACCGTCGAAGTCCTTTTCCACGAAGCAGCGTGTCATCTCGCGGGCGCGATCGGCGCGGAAGTTCATGAATATAACGGTGTCACCGTCGTTGATGGTGCCTTCGCTATCGCCGCTGGCCATGATACGGGTGGCCTTTACAAACTCGTCGTTCTCGCCGCGCTCGTAGGCTTGCTCCAACCCGGACACCGGATCAGCTGAAGTGAATTCTGCTTCGCCCAGGGTCATAACGTTGTAGGCTTCTTCCACGCGGTCCCAGCGATTGTCGCGGTCCATGGCGTAGTAGCGGCCAACAATGGAGGCTACCCGGCCCACGCCCAAGTGCTTGAGTTTGGTGGCAGCTTTTTCCAGTGACGCTTTTGCACTGCGGGGAGGCATGTCACGGCCATCGAGGAAGGCGTGGATATAGACTTCCTTCGCGCCGCGCTTGGCTGCCATTTCAGCGGCCGCCAGTACGTGGTCTTCATGGCTGTGAACGCCGCCGGGGGAAAGCAGGCCCATCAGGTGCACAGCACGGTTGCTGCTGACGGCTTTATCAATGGCGGCGCAAAGTACGGAATTTTCCGTAAAACTACCTTCTTCTACATCTTTGTCGATGCGTGTCAGGCTCTGATAAACCACCCGGCCAGCGCCCAGGTTCATGTGCCCAACCTCGGAATTACCCATCTGTCCCTGGGGCAGGCCGACAAACATGCCGGAGGTGTTGATGAGTGTTTTCGGCTGATTTTCCCAGAGCTTATCCCAACACGGGGTGTTGGCATTGCTGATGGCGTTGTCTTCAGCCGGGTCACGGTGGCCCCAGCCATCAAGAATGATCAGTGCGGTAGGCTTACGCGTGGCAGTCATCACTTAATCCGATGGTAGTTTGGTAAATTTACTAAAACGAACATTGATTCTAAACATTTTCGCACCCTCCGGCCAGTGGCGTCACCTTCGGCCTGGTCACCTTCTGTCCTTGGGGAAGGGTGTGTATAATCCCGCCACAAACTATTCAGCAAGGTGTTTTCATGGAAAGGGTGTTCGAGTTCGCGGTTAACCATTACATTCTGGTATCTCTGTTTGTCGCTTTCCTGCTGGCCATATTGGTGCTCGAGTCTCGCCGTGGCGGCAAAAAAATCTCTGCGCAGGGAGCCGTGAATCTGATTAACCGCGACGAAGCTGTCGTCGTCGATATCCGTGATCGCAAGGATTTTAACGAGGGCCGGATAACCGGTTCAATCAATATTCCCCTTAATAGTATCAAAAGTCGTGCGTCGGAACTGAAGAAGTTCAAGGACAAGCAGATTATTGTGGCTGACAAGATGGGTCAGCATTCCGCCATGGCGGTCAAGCAGTTGAATGCGGAAGGCTACGCCAATGTGGTTCGCCTCAACGGTGGCGTTGCGGACTGGAAAGGCAGCAATCTGCCGTTGGTGAAGAAGTAACGGCCCTGCCAGGCCTTGAACTGAACGGTAAACTGTCGCACTGTTTCACATCGGCCGGCGGAGCCAGGCATTACACTGTTCCGGCAGCACTGACATAACAACGGGCCCTGGTTGCCCCTTATCGAGAATGAAAGGATTGAACATGGCTGAAAACGAGCAGGCCGCAGCAGGCAACGAAAACCAGAATCAACCACAGTTCGCGCTCCAGCGTATCTATGTGAAGGATCTGTCGTTCGAGTCGCCGAATTCCCCGACGGTTTTTCAGGACCAGTGGAAACCTCAGGTTAATCTGGATCTGAACACCTCCCACAACAAGATCAGCGATAACCAGTACGAAGTGGTCCTGTCTCTGACTGTGACCGCGAAAGTCGATGAAAAAGTGGCTTACATCGTCGAGATTCAGCAGGCGGGCGTTTTCCTGGTGAAAGGTATTGAAGGCCCACAGCTTGGCCAGATGCTGGGTGCCTATTGCCCCAACATCCTGTTCCCCTACGCTCGGGAAGCCATTGACGGCGTGGTCGGTCGGGGTAGCTTCCCGGCGCTGATGCTGGCACCGGTTAACTTTGATGCCATCTATGCACAGGCATTGAAGCGCAAGCAGGAAGAGGCGTCAGGGGAAGCGAAGGAAGAGCAGACTCACTGATACGCTCTCGTCACAAGCGCCAGAAAAACCCCGCCAACGGTTCAGGTTCGCGGGGTTTTTTATTGGGCGGTTTCCTGCCCGATACCGTCCCTGATTATCTGGTCGATCTCGCCGGATGCCTTCATGGACTCCAGCGCCCGGGACAGGCAAGGGATATCGTCTTTTCGGGATTCATGAACCCAGTGATAGAGGGGGGCTTGCAGCAGTGGCTCGCCAATGGACAGGTTTGGGTTCTTGCGTTTGGCGGCCAGGGCGTCCCACTCCAGGGTCAGTGCCACGTCGATACGGCCTCGTTCGAGCAGATCGATCAATTGAAAGGTGTCGCTGGTGGCTACCTGTGTCGCATCCTCGGGCAGCACCCGCGCGATCATTCGATAGCCATTGAGGAAACCAATCCGTTTTCCCTTCAAAGAGGCCTTTGAATCGCCGGCCTTGCCGTTGAGAGCCACCGAAACCAGGCGCGCCTCCTGGATGGGCGTCGCCAGCGGTAGCAACGGAGCATTGTCATTGACGGCCATCGGGATTCGGGCAAGCTCGCCGTCTGACTGGCCTTTCTCTGCCATAAGCACGGCCCGTGCGGCCGGGACATCCAGATATCTTATGTCCAGCCCGCAGCTGTCATAGAGCTTTCTGATGATCTGTTTGCCAAGGACCACAGACACTTCTGACGTTGTCGAGGGCGTGGTGATAACACGGGTAGCCTGCGTATTATTATTGGGCCAGGCGTTGCTGGTAGTCAGCATGAGCAAAACGGCAATAATGGGCCATCCGCTGTGGCGAGGGTTACTGCGACCCTTCAAATCCAAATTGCCTCCACGCTTCATAAACCACCAGTGCTACCGTGTTGGATAGGTTAAGGCTGCGACTTTCCGGTCGCATGGGCACTCTCAGGCGATGGTGCTCCGGCATCGCCTCTCGGATGTCCTGTGGCAGTCCGCGGGTTTCGGGGCCGAACATCAGATAGTCACCATTCTGGTATTCGACATCATGATAGCCGCGGCTACCTTTGGTGGTCAGCCCGAAAAGCCTTGAAGGTTGCTCACTCTCCAAAAAGGCCTGGTAGTCGGAGTGTACCGTTACCGTTGCGTATTCACTGTAATCCAGGCCTGCCCTGCGCATCTGTTTGTCTTCCAGGGTAAAACCCAGGGGTTCAATCAGATGCAGCCGGCAGCCGGTGTTGGCGCAGAGCCGGATGATATTGCCGGTATTCGGCGGTATCTCCGGCTCGAACAGCACCACGTTCAACATCCTGTGATCAACGCTCCACGGCGAGGGCAACACCCATGCCGCCGCCAATGCACAGGGTGGCAAGCCCCTTCTTTGCATCCCGGCGAGCCATCTCGTGCAGCAGGCTGACCAGGATCCGGCAACCGGAAGCCCCGATTGGATGGCCCAGTGCGATAGCACCACCGTTCACATTGACCTTCGCGGTATCCCATCCCAGGTCCCGATTAACGGAAATGGCTTGGGCGGCGAAGGCTTCGTTCGCTTCCACCAGATCCAGATCGTCCACCGACCAACCGGCCAGTTTCAGGCAGCGCTGGCTAGCAGGGATCGGGCCGGTGCCCATAATGGCCGGGTCGACACCGGCATTGGCATGAGCCCTGATAGTGGCCAGAGGCTCAAGCCCAAGTTCCTTGGCCTTGTCGGCGCTGCACACGATGACGGCCGCCGCGCCGTCGTTAAGGGAAGACGCATTGCCGGCGGTGACGGTTCCATCCTTTTTGAACGCGCCACGAAGCTTGCCCAGGCTGTCCGCGGTTACGCCAGCGCGCGGGTTCTCGTCCGTGTTGACGATCAGTGGATCGCCCTTGCGCTGAGGAATAGTGATGGGAACAATCTGGCTTTCGAAGTAGCCAGCGTCGATCGCGGCGGCCGCCTTCTGTTGGGACGCAGCAGCAAACTCATCCTGCTCTTCACGGGTGATGCCGTACTTCTCCACGATGTTTTCTGCGGTGACGCCCATGTGGTAGTCGTTAAAGGCGTCCCAAAGGCCATCGGAAATCATGGTGTCCACCATGTTCCAGTTACCCATGCGCTGGCCGTTGCGGCTGTTGGGCAGCACGTGGGGAGCCTGGCTCATGCTCTCCTGACCACCGGCAATCATCAGCTCGGCATCGCCGCAGCGAATGGCCTGGACCGCCATGTGCACCGCCTTCAGTCCCGAGCCACATACCTTGTTGATCGTCATTGCCGGTACAGAGGCGGGGATGCCGGCGTTGATGGACGCCTGGCGTGCCGGATTCTGTCCGCAACCGGCCGTCAGAACCTGGCCAAGGACCACTTCGTTGACCTGATCGGCAGCAACACCGGTTTCTTCAAGCAGGGCTTTGATAACGGCGCTGCCCAGCTTATCGGCACTCAGGCTGGACAGCCCGCCGCCGAAGCTGCCGACGGCGGTACGTTTGGCGGCTACGATAACTACATCACGCATGGAGTCTCTCCGGTTTGCACGCAGATTTTAAAAGCTGGCTTCATTGTATCGGAAAGCGAGAGTGGGCCAAAGCAGGCAGCTGCGATGGTCTTAAATATTGAGGGATCTTACATATTGAGGCTGCGTCCGCCATCCACCGCGAGGATCTGGCCGGTGACAAACGGGGCGTCGCACAGCAGGAAGGCGATGGCGTCAGCAATGTCCTCCGGCTTGCCGGTGCGGGCCAGGGGCGTCTTGGCCAGTATACTTTGCTGGTAACCTTCGTCGATCGCCGCATCACCCTCTGGCCAAAGGATCGCGCCTGGTGAAACCCCATTTACACGTACCTCCGGTGCCAGGTCCTTTGCCCAGGACAGGGTCAGTGAAGCGAGCCCGGACTTGCTGGCGCAGTATAGTGGATGGTCGGCCAGCGGCCGTTGGCTGTAGATGTCGATAAGATTCACGATGGCGCCCTGTGACAGTTTCAACGCTGGCAGGCAGGCCTGGCCGAGAAAAAAAGGCGCCCGCAGGTTGGTGTTCATGATCGCGTCCCAGTCACCTGGGCTGGCGTCCTGTGTAGGGTTCGGGTAGAACACCGAGGCGTTGTTCACCAGGCCATCAAGCCGACCCCAGGTGGAAACTGCCTTGCGGGCCAGCAGTTCTGTCTGATCCGGGGCGGCAAGATCGGCCTGGATGGCAACCGCCGATTCCTGCCGGATGTTGTTGAGCTCGTCACGAAGGGCGTTTGCGTCCGCCTCCCGCGAACGGTAATGAATGACCAGGTTCCAGCCGCGTTGGTGGAGATGTCTGGCGGTATGGGCGCCAAGCCGATGCGCTGCGCCGGTAATGAGCACTACAGGTGTTGAGGATGCCATCGCGTGTCTACTCTTTGTTGAGGAATGCGAGGATACGCCGTAACCGCTCTTTGCGGATTGCTTCACCCAGTTCTTTTCCACGAAACCCCTGTTCCATCAGGGTTTTCGCCTGTACCCCGGTGGCGGCGTGTTGCGCGGATTCCAGCCAATCCACCCTGTGCCGTTCTGGCTCCGGCAGCGCGCATTTCAGAGCAACCAATAGGCCGGAAAATCGGTCTGCCCGACGCCACACGTCTGCTCCATCCAGCATGTCCAGCAACAGGTCGGCGTCGTGAGACGTCATGGTGTGGATCTTTGGTATCACGTCGGTGATGAGGCGGGTGAGATCCTGGCAGTCGTTGGGGGCTTTCAGTGCCCTGGCTCGATTCCGGGCTTCGGCTGGCGCCAGGGGGGAAAGCAGCGCGGCGAAGCGGACACTGGTGTCGTCGCTGCTTTCGTGGGCACGGCGCAAGGCGCCGATGGCGTCTGAAAATGCCTCGAGTGGCTCCAGTTCCGGTATAAGGACAGCCAGTGCGCCGCATTCACGCAGGACTTCGAAGAAGGTGCCGGGTTCCTGCTCATGCAACGCTCGCTGGATTTCCTGCCATACCCGCTCCGGTACCAGGTGGCTGACCTCGCCCTGGTCCACCATTTGTCGCATCAACGCCATGGTGGGCTCTGCAATGGTGAATCCCTGAGGCTGCAGGCGGGCAGCAAAGCGTGCGGTGCGCAGTATGCGCAATGGATCCTCGGCGAAGGCCTCGGAAACGTGGCGTAGTTTGTGATCCTGCAGGTCCTGGCGGCCGTGGAAGGGGTCGACAATTTCACCTGCGGTGGACTTTGCCATGGCGTTGATGGTCAGGTCACGGCGCTTCAGATCGTCCTCAAGGGGCACGTCCGGGGCGCTGTACACGGCAAACCCGTGGTAGCCTCGTCCCTGCTTTCGTTCCGTTCGTGCTAATGCGTATTCCTCCCGCGTGTCTGGGTGAAGGAATACCGGAAAATCCGCGCCTACCTGCTTGAAGCCCTGTCGCAACATGTCTTCCGGCGTTGCACCGGTGACCACCCAGTCCCGGTCTTTGACCGGCAGACCAAGAAGTTCATCACGGACGGCTCCGCCCACCAGATAGGTTTTCATGGATCGGGTTCTGCTCCTTGAGGGATGTTGCTCTAGGGATTATCCCGGCAAGGCGGGCCACAGGCAAACCGGTTGGCCACAAAAAAGCCCGGTATCAAACCGGGCTTGGTGGACTGCTTCTATACAACAGGCTCAGAATGCAGCACCGAGCTCAATCGCCGCGCCCAGATCGGCATCGCTGATCAGGCCGCCGATATCGAGGCGGGCACCGAAGGGCGACAGGCCGATACCGGCCGTAAACTGGGTGTCTTCCTCGATGCCATCGTTGTCGTCATTGCTGGCCAGGTTCTGGCGCACGCCGAAGCGAAGTTGGGCGTAGCGGAAAGCGTCGAATTCCGCGCCGAGGGCAACCCACTGGGTGTCATCCTCATAGCCGAAGGCTTTCTTTTCCGTCAGGTCCACTTCTGCGGTCAGCACGTGGAAGTCGCCTTTATGGGCGATGCCCGCGGTTACCATCGGGTCAAGTTCCAGAGTGCGCTTTTCCTCGTCGGGGCGGCTGGCTGCAGAGTCCAGCTCCATGGGGATCAGGTTCTTGACCGCAATGCCGGCATTCCACTGGTTGCGGGATCCGAAAGCGTAGGCGGCGCCCACGTCCAGGTTGAACCCGCTCTTGTCGGTCTGGTATTCGTCGCTGTCGAACTCGTCGTCTTCAAACCCGGAGACGGTTTCGGTGTATTGGAAGGTGCGCAGTTGAACGTATTTTGGCGATACGCCGAGTTGCAGCCGTGAGCTGTCCTGAAGCTCTATGGAAGTGGCGATGGAAAGACCTACTTCGGCAACGGCAGAGGCCAGGATGCGGCCGCGGGACTCCAGGTCACGGTCGAGATCGGCGGCAATCAGGTCGACGGTGCTTGCGGTTTCCAGGTCGGCCAGAAACTGCTCGTCGTCCTCGTCAAACTCCCCGCGGACGGTGGCGCGGATGTTGCCGTTGGTGAAAAAGCCGACGGCAAAAGACTCCGTGGGCACGGCCAGGGCGAGTCCCAGGCCGCCGTCAATCCGGACGGTGTCGCGGTCAAAGTCATTGAGCTGGCGTCTCAGGTCACCGGCGGCTTGGCGGGCATCTTGCGGGTTGGACGTCTTATCCAGTTCCTGGAAGCGATCAATCGTGTCCTGAATATCGTCGATCTGGTCAACGGTTTCCTCTTCGTCCGCAAAGCGGGCGTTGACGGAGGGCAGCATCAGACCAAAATCGTTGGACCATTCATGGTGGTCCGCAGCCATCATCGCCGGATTGGTGGCGCCCGCCGCAGCCGGATGGGCGACGGCGACACCGGTGCCGCCCATGGCAAAGGAGCGTGACGACATGAACGCCTGCGGGCTCGCGATGGCGGAGGTGGTGGCGATGGAAAGGCCGATGGCCAGTGATAGCTTGGTCAGACGGGTTGGGGTCATGATGAGTCCTGATGAAGCGATGATGCTAAGTTAAAAGTGACATGCAGTTCAGGTTAATCCAGTTGCCGCCGTGACTCACCGGTGATGCGGTAACGGTTTGTTTTTTTACTGTAAATAGCGGTAGTTTTTTGCCGCCTGGTTTCTGTGTGGCGGGCCCGGTGGGACATGAAATTATGGAATTCAGTCGGTTACAAAGGTTGGCGTGAATTTTTCATAAGGGCAGTGAACAGATGTTTTTTCGGAGAACCAACATGACCCTGCGGTGGATACTGATACCTGCGCTGATGGTGACAATGATCGGCTGCGCCCCCGTGGGCCAGCACCGGAACGCCAGTGCCGACCGGCAGCAGACCGAACTGGACCCGATTACGGTGAGGGTTAGCGGCTTCGGAACCTATGAGCAAGTGTCGAAAGATCGCCTGAACACGCGCAAGCGCCTGCTTGCCCGGCGTGCGTCCCAGTTGGATGCCTATCGCAACCTGGCGGAGCGGGTCTATGGCACCGTGATTTACGGCAGCTCAACGGTGAACGATTTCGTTTTGCAGAACGATATGTTCCGCACCTACGTTGATAGCTACATCCGTGGCGCCAAAATGGTTGCCGTGAATGAACACAGTGACGGCGTGGTGGAAACCGTTATGGAACTCAAGCTGGAGCCCAGGTTCCGTGCCTGTGTTTCCCGCGTAACCGATCGGGAAGTGCAGGACCTGTGCCCGATTCCGATGCCCAGAGGCAATGACAGCACCGGAGATTTCCAGAGCCGGGGCGTTGATTCCCTCTACTACCTCGAATAAGAGAACGATTTCCCATGAAGCTGGCTATTTCTGTTGTCACAGCGCTGTTGGTAATTGCGTGTGGCGGTGCCCAGGCAGTGGTGCTGGAGGGCGTCGGCCACGCCACCATTTACAACGATGACGTCGACAGCGCACGGCAGGAGGCTAAGAAGGCGGCGTTAAGGGATGTTTCCCTGCAGTACGAAGCCAGGATCAGTAGCCGCGACACCATGGAAAACGGTGTGGTGACGGAATCCCGCCTGCAGGTTGCCTCGTCGGCGCGGGCAAAGTCCGTTGAAGTGGTGGACGAGTACCGGCGGGGCAATCTGTTACGTGTCACGGTTCGCGCCGACATGTCAGCGGGCGGCCAGTGCCAGGCCGGCGATGCCGCGGAGTTGAGAAAGCGCGTGGCCGTGACCGGTTTTCCCATGGTGTATCCGGATCAGGCCCGGATAGGTCGAATAGGGGATGCCGGCGAAGTCTTGCCGCAATTGTTGCAGGCAGATCTGCAGAGAAGTGGCCAACTCCAGGTTTTTGGTGCGACCACCCAGCGCCTGTTTGATGACCTGCTTAATGCCCCAACGCACCAGAAATTCAACAATCGATTGAGCAACGTGATCCAGGTGGCTCGCGAGCTCGGGGTGCAGTTCGTGGTTACCGGTGTCATCCGTGATGTTGGCGTGTCCGACCCGGACGCCTGGGGAAGTTCTGTTATCGACCGCCTGCAACGGGGCATTGGTGCGGCGAACCAGAACCGGCGGTTTGTGGTGGACATGATGGTTTATGACGGCTTCAGCGGCGCACCTGTCTATCAGGAGCGTTTTGCCACCGAAGCGCGCTGGGATGCTGGTCCCGGTGCCTCCGACGGATTCGGCTCAGCCGGCTTCCAGGAAACCAGCTACGGTAAGGCCGTGGGCGGACTGATGGATGACATGGCCTCCGCTGTGACCAGGGCCCTGGCGTGCCAGCCATTTATAACGCGAGTCACGCGAGTGGACGGAGACAAGGTGACATTGGATTCGGGGGCGACGGCCGGGCTGCGCCCGGGAGATGAGCTGAAGCTCTATCGCAGTGCCAGCTTCTTCGATTCACCCGGGGCGACCCCGGAACTGGTGGACAGCCGCGCCACCATGACAGTGAACAACGTTCACCCGGATTTCAGTAACGGCAGCATTCCTGTCTTTGGCGGGCTGATCAATATACAGCGGGATGACGTGGCCATCGTCTGGTAGGGACTGGTCAATCAGGCTGCGGCGGTTTCCGCCGCCACGTCCCGGATCTTGCCAACCATGGCCCTCAGGCCGTTGCCCCGTGTGGGCGAGATGTGGCGGAACAGATCCAGTTGTTCGAACAGTTCGTCGATGTCCGTAGCCAGCAGGTCCCTGGGGGACTTGCCATTCAGCGCCACCAGGATAATGGCGGCAAGACCGCGAACGATGATGGCGTCGGAGTCAATCAGCAGGTACAGCTTGCCACTTTGCTCATCGTAATGATGGATCAGCCACACCTGGCTCTGGCAGCCGTGGACGTAATTCTCTTCCCTGCGCTCGTCGTCCGGGAATGCCGGTAGCTGCTTGCCAAGGTCGATAATGAACGCGTAACGCTCTTCCCAGTCGTCCAGAAATTCAAAGCCATCCAGGACGTCTTCGAGGGTGGTATCTTTCCCGAGCGGGTTGTTCAAAAATTCCTGTTCAGCGGCAGTCATCACAGCATCCCCAGTTCAAGCTTGGCTTCGTCGGTGAGCATGTCATTGTTCCAGGGCGGATCGAAGGTCAGTTCGACGGTCACCTTGTCCACATTGGGTACATGCTCGAGCTTGGTCTTGACGTCTTCAGTGATCACCGGGCCCATGCCGCAGCCGGCGGCCGTCAGTGTCATCTTGACGTACACATGGTTGCCGTCTTCCGTGCCATTCTGTATTTCACACTCGTAGATCAGCCCCAGTTCCACCACGTTGACGGGAATTTCCGGGTCGTAGCAGTTACGCATGGCTTCCCACACCTGATTTTCATTCACCGTGCCGTCTTCGGGGGTGTCGAAGCTGCTTTCAAGGGGCTTCTTGCCCAGGGCATCGGCATTGTGGCCTTCAATACGAGCGAGGTTGCCGTTCACCGCCACGGTGAAGCTACCACCGAGTGACTGTGTGATGGTGACGAAGGTGTCCGACGGAATCATGATTTCGGTTCCGGCGGGCACCAGGCGTGCCTCTACTTCGCGTTTGGTCAGGACCACTTCCCGTTCTTGCATGCCTTAATGGGCCTCGTATTCTCTATCTGGTTTGTCGGGTTCAGGCGACTGTAAAGCTCTCGCCACAACCGCACTCTGCCGTCGCGTTCGGATTCCGGAACTGGAACAGGGAGTTAACCCCTTCAGTCACGAAATCAATTTCAATGCCGTTCACCAGAGGCAGATGCTCTTCCTTCACGTATACGTCCACGCCATCAATGTGAAACACCTTGTCGTCCGACGCGGCTTCTTCCACCCACTGGGTTTCATACTTGAAGCCGGAACAGCCGCTTTTCTTGATGGCCAGGCGAATACCTTTCGCCTCAGGCTTCTTGTCCAGTTGTTTGCGAACGTGTTTTACCGCTGTCGGGGTCATGGTGACCGCCACGGTTGGTGTGAAGACTTCGGCTGTCATATTTCCACCTCCATCAGGCAAACAGACGCTGGATTTTCTGCAGGGCAGTGAATAACTGTTCCACTTCCTCCAGCGTATTGTAAAACGCAAAGGATGCCCGGGCTGTACCGGGAACCCCGTAAAAGTCCATCAACGGCATGGCGCAGTGGTGGCCAGTGCGGATCGCAATGCCCTGCTGATCCAGCAGTGTTCCTATATCACTGGGGTGCAGGCCGGCGATTTTAAAGGACATGACTGGCACCTTTTGGCTGGCCGTACCGATGATTTCCATGCCCGGGACTGCCCCGACCAGTTCGTTGGCGCGGGTGAGAAGCGCGTTTTCCGCCGCTTCCATGCCATTGCGATCGAGGTCGCCCAGATAATCAATGGCTGCGCCCAGGCCAACGGCCTCAGCAACCGGTGGTGTGCCGGCCTCAAACTTGTAAGGCAGCACGTTCCAGGTGGTGCGCTCGAACGACACCCGCTCGATCATCTCACCGCCCCCCTGGAAAGGAGGCATCTCTTCCAGCAACTGGGCCTTGCCGTACAGTACGCCAACGCCGGTTGGTCCGAACAATTTGTGGGATGAGAACACGTAGAAATCACAGCCCAGCGCCTGTACATCCGGCTGGAAGTGCGGCACCGCCTGGGCACCATCGATAACGGTGATCACGCCGTGAGCCTTGGCCTGCTCAATCAACGGTGCAATCGGGTTCACGGTGCCCAGGACGTTGGACACATGCGTCAGTGCCAGTACCCGGGTGCGCTCGCCCAGCAAGCTGTTGAACGAGTCCAGATCCAATTCACCCTGTGGAGTGATCTGGATGGGAACCACCTTCGCGCCCGTGCGCTCGGCCACCATCTGCCAGGGCACGATGTTGGCGTGATGTTCCATATGGCTGACGAGAATTTCGTCACCAGGCTTGAGGCGGCCGGCCAGGCCATTGGCCACCACGTTGATGGCCTCGGTGGTGCCACGGGTCCAGATAATCTCGCGGGTGCTGCCAGCGTTCAGGAACGCGCGAACCTTCTCCCGGGCGCCCTCGAAGGCGCTGGTGGCGCGGTCGCCAAGCGTGTGGGCGCCGCGATGGACGTTGGAATGCATTTCCCGGTAATAGCGATCCATGGCGTCCAGAACGGCGATGGGCTTCTGTGACGAAGCGCCGTTGTCCAGATACACGAGGGGCTTGCCGTTGATCTGCTGATCAAGAATCGGAAAGTCCCGGCGGATCGCCTCGACGTCGAACGCCGCAGTGCCCGCCTTTTTGGCCATGGAAAGGTCTGTCATAACCGGTCAGGCCTCCTGAAACGTCTGATCGAAAAATTCATTCAGCCGGAGCTGGGCAGCGTCTTTGACCGCCTGAACCGGAATCTGTTCAACAAGTTCGTTAATGAAGGCCATTGTCAAAAGGGTATTGGCCTCGCGACGCCCGATGCCGCGGGATACCAGGTAGAACAGGGAAATCCTGTCAAGCTGGCCGATGGTGGCACCATGGGCACATTTGACGTCGTCCGCGTAAATCTCCAGCTCGGGCTTGGTATCGATCTCAGCACCGGTGGAGAGCAACAGGTTCTTGTTGTTCATGTTCGCGTTGGACTTCTGGGCATCCTCATGGATATGGATGCGGCCATTGAACACGGCGTGGGATTCGTCCGCAGCGATGTTGCGATAGGTTTCTTCGCTGTCGCAGTGGGCGGCCACGTGTTCAATAGAGGTATGGTTGTCGTAGTGCTGCTTGCCCTGGGTGACAACCACGCCGTTCAGCTTGCACTCACCGCCTTCGCCTTCCAGCCGAACCTGCAGGTCATGGCGACGCAGTGGCCCACCGAAGCCCACGCAGTGACTCTCGAAACGGGAGTTGGCGGCCTGGCGAACACCGGTAGCCCCGATGTGCTGTACATTTTCGCCTTCCATGACCAGCCGCACATTCGTGACCTGGGCCCCGTCTGCCAATACAAACTCGGTGACGGTATCCACCATGACCGGCTCCTCGCCGCTGGAGAGATATTCCTCTACCACCGTAATCTGACTGTGACGTGCGGCATCCACATAAATACGCGGGTACGCCGAGCCTGAAGCCGTGCCGGTTACTTCGTGCACGATGAACAGGGGCTGATCAAGAACCGCTTCCTTGTCCAACTGGATGTACAGGCCGTCTTCAAAGCGGGCGGAGTTCAGTCGCGCCATCTGTACGGCACGAGTGTCCAGTGTGTTGTCCAGGCGCTCGGCCAGGCCCGCGGCCTCGTCATCGTCCAGATCGGCGAAACGTTGAATGCGGATGCCGTCCAGGTCCGGAAAGTCCGAGGCTTCTGGAATCATCACGCCGTTATGGAACACCACGCGATAACCGGGAATCGACAAGCTATAGCCATCCTTGCCGGTCGCGGGCAGGGTGTTGGCCAGTTCGTCGGTCAGCTTCAGGTGCCGGCTGGAGTATTTCCAGTTTTCGGTTTTGCGGGTGGGCAATGGCATATCCACCAGTGCCGTACCCCGTTGTTTGCGCAGCTCAAGCAACGGCTCGGGCAGCGAATGCCCGCCCGGCTCGAGGAAGGCGCTGGAAATGGTTGGTGCTGGTTTCATTCCACGGCCTCCTTAGCTGGCTGCACTGGGGGTGGCTTCTTCGTCTTTCACGCCGAGCCAGCCGTAGCCACGCTCTTCGAGCTCGAGGGCCAGCTCTCGACCCCCGGATTTGACGATCCTGCCACCGGCCAGTACGTGAACATGGTCTGGCACAATGTGGTTCAGCAGGCGCTGGTAGTGAGTCACCATCAGAATGGCACGGTCTTCGGCGCGCAGGGCGTTCACGCCCTTGGAAACTACCTGCAGGGCGTCAATATCGAGCCCTGAGTCTGTCTCATCCAGAATGGCCAGCTTTGGCTGCAGCAACAGCGCTTGAAGAATCTCATTGCGCTTCTTCTCGCCACCGGAGAAGCCTTCGTTGACGCCACGCTTGAGGAATGCCGGGTCCAGATCCACCTGTTTGGAAACCTCTTTGGCCAGCTTCATGAACTCCGCGGCGTTCATTTCCGGCTCGCCACGGTGTGTGCGCATGGCGTTGACGGCGGTGCGCAGGAACTGCAGGTTGCTGACGCCGGGAATCTCCACCGGATACTGGAATGCCAGGAAAATACCTTCACGAGCCCGCTCTTCGGTTTCAAGGTCTAGCAGGTTCTCGCCGTTCAGGCTGATTTCGCCCTGGGTTACCGCAAACGTCTCATTGCCTGCCAGCACCTGGGACAGGGTACTCTTGCCTGAGCCGTTCGGGCCCATGATGGCGTGAACTTCCCCGGCCTTGATCTCCAGGTTGATGCCCTTGAGGATCTCTTCACCCTCAACGGATGCGTGCAGGTTCTTGATGCTTAGCATTTCTGGCGTCTCTCTATAATCTGAAAACTGGTATCTGAAAATCTGTATATGAGCCTGGGGTTAACCAACGGACCCTTCAAGGCTGACTTCAAGCAACTTGCCAGCTTCCACGGCAAACTCCATCGGCAGCTCCTTGAACACCTCTTTACAGAAGCCGTTCACAATCATGGAAACCGCCTGCTCCGGGTCGATACCACGCTGGCGGCAAAGGAACATCTGCTCGTCGCTGACTTTGGAGGTGGTTGCCTCGTGTTCAACGATAGCCGACTTGTTCTTGCTCTCGATGTACGGAAAAGTGTGGGCGCCGCAGCGGTCGCCGATCAGCAGCGAATCACACTGGGTGTAGTTACGCGCACCTTCCGCACCCGGGCCGAACTTCACCAGCCCGCGATAGGCGTTGGAGCTCTTGCCGGCGGAAATGCCCTTGGAGATGATGGTGCTGGACGTGTTCTTGCCCAGATGAATCATCTTGGTACCGGTATCCGCCTGCTGGTAATTGTTGGTCAGTGCCACCGAGTAGAATTCGCCCACGCTGTTGTCACCACGCAGCACGCAACTCGGATACTTCCAGGTCACCGCAGAACCGGTTTCGACCTGGGTCCAGGAAATCTTGGAGTTCTTGCCAATAGCGGCGCCACGCTTGGTGACGAAGTTGAAGATGCCGCCTTTACCATTCTCATCGCCTGGGTACCAGTTCTGCACCGTGGAATATTTGATCTGTGCATCGTCCAGGGCCACTAGTTCAACGACGGCAGCGTGAAGCTGGTTTTCGTCGCGCATCGGCGCGGTGCAGCCTTCCAGATAACTGACGTAGCTGCTGTCCTCGGCGATGATCAGGGTGCGCTCAAACTGACCGGTATTGGCCGCGTTAATGCGGAAGTAAGTGGACAGTTCCATGGGGCAACGAACACCCTTGGGTACGTACACGAACGTGCCGTCTGAAAACACGGCGGAGTTCAGGCCCGCGAAAAAGTTGTCGCCTGCAGGAACCACAGAACCCAGATACTTTTTCACCAGTTCCGGGTAGTCCTGGATGGCCTCCGAAATGGAGCAGAAGATTACGCCAGCCTTGGCCAGCGGCTCCTTGAAGGTGGTTGCCACGGAAACGGAGTCAAATACGGCGTCAACAGCCACGCCGGCGAGCTTTTCACGCTCGTGCAGGGGGATGCCCAGTTTCTCGTAGGTCTTGAGCAGCTCAGGGTCGACTTCGTCGAGGCTCTGGGGCATGTCTTCCTTGCGCTTGGGCGCGGAGTAATAGGAAATCGAGTTGTAGTCGATTTTCGGATAACCCACGTGTGCCCAGTCCGGCTCGTCCATTTCCAGCCAGCGACGGTAGGCCTTCAGGCGCCATTCCAGCATCCATTCCGGCTCTTTCTTAATGGCGGAAAGGCGGGCAATGACGTCTTCGTTCAGGCCGGGCTCGAACGTGTCGGCTTCGATTTCTGTCACGAAACCGTGTTCGTATTCCCGTTTGATCAGCTCGTTCACCTCTTTATCGGTGGTCGCCATGATCGTCGCTCCGTATTCTCTCATCTCGGGCCTTGCAGCCCCTGGTGTCGCCGGTAGTCTCGTGTTCAGGGCTGCCGGGCGGATGTCATAAATTCATGCGTTGCAGTGATCGCCCCAGACTTGGGTACGCCCTGCAATCGGTTTTTGGATGACGGATTGGGTGCGGCCCTGTTGAAAATCAAGGGCAATATCCGTTTCTTCTGGTGAGTGAGTATACAATACCAGAGTAAAATAGTCAGGTATTAAATTGCGCGTGTCGTGATTATACCTCAATCAACCCTTGTGGCACTAAGGGACTGGCAATCAGACCGATAGCTCGACGCTTTGAATGACCGAATTGCCTCATGTCTTGTTACGACTAAAGCCGAATATGGCTATTTTCAGCTAACATGTGTACGCTGACGAGCGCAGGTAAAGCGTGCCTGTAAGGAATTATCAGGAGACAGTGAAATGCACTCAGAACCGATGAAGCCCCGCGCGGCTATGGCACCGTTCAGTGCGCGAGTGACTTCGTTGATTGCCGGGCACTTGGAACGTGGTCGGGTAGGGGTGGAGGCTGTTGCCTCTCAGCTGAACATGAGTCGGCATACGCTTCATAAAAGGTTGAAGGAAGAAAATCTGACCTTTGCGGCGTTGCTTGAGGATATCCGGCGCGAACGGGCTCTGGCCTATCTGAAGGATCGTAGTAAACCCCTCGTGGAAATCGCTGAACAGCTAGGGTTTTCCGAGCTCAGCGCCTTCAGCCGTGCGTTCAAACGCTGGATGGGCAAATCGCCAGGAGCCTACCGCTCGCGGGTTGCTTGAGGGAGGCTTAAGAGGCATTGAAAAAGCCGGGGCAGCAAATTCGTGCGTGCCCCGGCGGTTTGTTGCCTGGTGGTCAGGCTTTCTTGAAGATCAGCGTGCCGTTAGTGCCGCCGAATCCAAAGCTGTTGCTCATCACCAGAGGCAGGTCCACGTTGTCCTGCCGCTCTCTCACGATGGGATAGCCTTCGGCGCCTTCATCCAGGTTCTCGATATTGGCAGACGGAGCAATAAAGTTCCCCCGCTGCATGATCAGGCTGTAGATGGCTTCGTGCACACCGGCTGCGCCCAGAGCATGGCCGCAAAGTGGCTTGGTTGAGCTCAGGGGCGGTATCTTGTCGCCAAAGGTTTCCTTCAGCGCTTTGAGTTCGGTGACATCCCCCGCCGGCGTGCTGGTGCCGTGGGTGTTGACGTAGCTGATCTCGCCATCAACGTTTTTCATCGCCTGCTGCATGCAGCGAATGGCGCCTTCGCCGCTGGGCGCCACCATATCGGCGCCATCAGAGGTTGCGCCGAAGCCGACCAGTTCGGCCAGGATGTTGGCCCCACGTGCTTCTGCATGCTCCAGGGCTTCCAGTACCAGAATGCCGCCGCCACCGGAAATCACGAAACCGTCCCGATCCCGATCATAGGTGCGGGAGGCTTTGCCGGGAGTGTCGTTGTATTTGGTGGAGAGTGCACCCATGGCATCGAACATCAGGCTCAGCGTCCAGTGGATGTCTTCACCACCACCGGCAAACATCACGTCCTGGCGACCCAGCGCAATCATATCGGCGGCGTGGCCAATGGAGTGGGCGCTGGTGGCGCAGGCGGAGGTAATGCCGTAGTTGATGCCGGTAATGCCGAATGCCGTAGCAAGAGAAGCATTGATGGCGCTGCCCATGGTGCGTGGCACACGGTACGGACCTACCCGGCGGATGCCTTTCTCGCGGTGGGTATCGATCGCATCCATCAGCTCGACCGTTGACGCACCACCAGCACCGGTGATGACGCCGGTTGAGTTGGCGCGGATATGCTCTTCCGTCAGCCCGGCTTGCTCAATGGCTTCTTTCATCGCCAGGTAGGTGTAGCCCGAGGCCGGGCACATGAAGCGCATCAGCTTGCGGTCAATCAGTTCCGGCAGGTTGAGGTCAATCTGTCCGCACACATGGCTGCGCAGACCGTTGTCCTTGGCTTCCTGGCTAAAGCCGATGCCAGGTATTGAATCCCGCAGGGACCGGGTTACTTCGTCTTGATTGGTTCCGAGGCTGGAGACGATTCCCATGCCTGTAATAACAACACGACGCATTTAATGGCTCCTAGAAGTCATCCGTAGAATTGAACATGCCGACCTTCAGGTCTTTGGCGGTGTATATTTCCCGGCCATCCACTTCCATACGGGCATCGGCAATGGCCATGGTGAGCTTGCGGCGGATGACCCGTTTGATGTCGAGGTGATACCGAACGAGTTTGTTCGTGGGTAGCACCTGGCCGGAAAACTTCACCTCACCGCTTCCAAGCGCGCGCCCCTTGCCTTCACCTCCGGTGGCTGCCAGGAAAAAACCCACCAACTGCCACATGGCGTCCAGGCCCAGACAGCCGGGCATGACCGGATCGTCCACAAAATGAACCTTGAAGAACCAGAGGTCCGGATCAATATCCAACTCGGCAACAATGCTGCCTTTGCCATAGAGCCCGTCGGTTTCGCTGAAATGGGTAACGCGGTCCATCATCAGCATTTCATTGATAGGCAGTCGCATCTTGCCGGGGAAAAGCGTGCCTTGTCCGCAGGCTTCCAGGTCGGCCTTGGTAAAGTGATCAGGGGTCATAATGCCAGTGTTCCTGTTACAAAATGGTTTCTTATACTTTAGCTGGTATTACCGCTAAGGCTATTGACCATTGGTTGCAGTTTGCAGTCGGGCACAAATTTTCTGAGACGATTCCCCACTTCGCCATGGCGACGCCACCCTGGCCAACGACTCCGGAGGTCAGCGCCCCCCGGATTTCTCAGATACCTGCTTAGTCAGTTCCTGCAACTGTTGCTGAACCGCCTTTAACTGGCGTGCGATCTCGTCCCGTTCATCGTGGGCTTTTTGGGCCTGCTCCGCATTCTGTTCCTCACTCATGACTTCCAGGATAGCCCCGATCATCATGTTGAGGAATACGAAGGCCGTCAGGAATATGAACGTCAGGTAGTAGAGCCAACTGAGCGGGTAGGATTCCATCGTGGCATACATCACATCCGTCCAGTCCTCGAAGGTTGCCACCCGGAACAGAGTAAGCATGGCTATGGCGACATCGCCCCAAAGGGTCTCGTCCACGTCGGCAAAGAACATTGAGCCCATGGCCGCATAAATGTAGAAAATGATAAACATCAACAGGGCGATGTAGCCCATGCGCGGGATGGCTTTCAGAAGAGAGTTGATCAGGAAGCGCAGCTCGGGCACCACAGAGACCAGGCGCAACACCCGGAACACTCGCAACAATCGGCCAAGCAGCACGGCGTCGGAGTTGTCCAGTGGAATAAGGCTGCCAACCACGACCAGTGTGTCGAACAGGTTCCAGCCGTCCATCAGAAAGCGTTTCTTGTTGGGGCAGGCAGCAAAACGGAACAGGATTTCTATCAGGAAAAACAAGGTGATGGCGTTGTCCATCACGCTAAGGGAAGCCTCCACCAGTGGCGGAAGCTCATAGGTCTTTGCGCCAATGGTGAGCGCCGACAGGATGATGATGCCGATAACCACGCTCTGGAAGATCCGGCTGGACTCAATGCGGCGCAGTTGTTCGAATCCGGTTGTGGGGCTTGGTTGGTCGGACATGGGAAAACAGCAACTCCATAACGATCGCGGAGCCTGAATTCTAAAGGGAGTGGGCCGGATTGGGTAGCGGGAACTGCGCTCAGGCGTTGGCGAGTATGATCCGCCACTGCTCTTCAGTAACGGGCATCACCGACAGGCGGTTGCCTCGCCTGATCAATGCCAGACCCTCAAGCCCTGGCAGGGACTTGATTTCATCCAGTGGGATCAGTCGCGGGAGCTTTTTCTCAAAGGCCATATCCACGGCCTGCCAGCGCGGTTTTTCCGGTGTGCTTTTGGGGTCGTAGTAGGGCGAATCTTCCCGGAACTGGGTCGGGTCCGGATAGGCGGAAGTCACGACGCGGACAATCCCCGCCACGCCAATGTGTTTGCAGCTGGAGTGGTAAACAAACACGTCGTCCCCCTCGGCCATTTCCCGCAGGAAATTTCGCGCCTGATAGTTGCGCACTCCGTCCCAGGGGATGGTCTGATCCTTCGCGTTCTCAAAGTCATCGATGCTGCATTCGGTCGGTTCGGTCTTGACCAGCCACTTTGCCATTGTTCGGCTCCCGACATGGTGAGGTTATACAGTATAACCAAAATCCGGCTCGTCTGGCCGTTATGGCACGGTCACGCTGTCACAGGGTATGGGGCAGGACGCCGTAGTAGATTGCGCTGAAGTGCAGGGCGCTGCCGCCGATGACGAACAGGTGCCATACCGCATGCATGTAGGGAATGCGGTCCGCAAGGTAGAAGCCGACGCCGGCTGTATAGACCACGCCACCCGCGATGGTCAGGTAGAGGGCTGTCTCGCTGATGCTCGCTACCAGGTCCGATGAGGCGAAGGTGATCAGCCAACCCATGGCAATGTAGATACCTACACGTGCCAGTTTGAAGCGGTTCTGGAAGATGACTTTCAGAACCACGCCGGTAGCCGCCAGGGACCAGATGATGGCAAACAGGGTCCAGCCGCTGGTACCGCGCATGTTGACCAGCAGGAAAGGGGTGTAGGTGCCGGCGATCAGCACGAAGATGGCGCAGTGATCCAGGGTCTTGAACAGCGCTCGCATCCGGGGATGGCGAGCACCATGGTAAAGCGCCGATGCCAGGTAAAGCATGATCAGGGACGCGCCAAAAATGCTGAAGCTTACAACCTTCCAGACATCACCCAGTTGGCTGGCCGCGACGATCAATGCAACCGTGCCGATCACGCTAAGAAGGGCGCCGAGGCCGTGGGTGGCACTGTTCAGCCATTCCTCGATACGGTGATGGACGGATTCTTCGGGGTTCTCGCGAGCTTTCATGGGTACCTGGTTCGGTTCTGTCATGCCGCTACGGTACTTCAGCGTACAGGTGTACGCAATAGACGAAGTGTGACGTGTTGTTCAGCTCGAACCTGTAATGACACTGTTCGATGGATTATCCCGAGCTGCGGCCGTTGCCGGACGCCTTTTTCAGCCTTGAGAAGGTTGCCGGCACCACGCCCAGCCACGACGCCAGCTGGTTGTCCGGCACCCGCTTGATCAGCTCGGGATACTCGTCCAGCAACAGCCGGTAACGCTCCTGGGCCGGCATGGTTTGCTTGCGGAACTCCCTCATGCTGGTCAGCTCGGCGACTTCCTCCGTCAGCACAATGGCGAACTTTTCCCAGGCGCCATCCCCCTGTGCCTGGACTGCTGCCCGGAACGCGGAAAAATCGGCCACCCAGAGTGTTGCGGGGGTAACGGCTGTGAGGCACAGGGTGTTGCGGGAAGTTCGGCTTCTGCCAAAGACAGGCCAGATCAGATCCCCTTCCGTGAAAAAATGGTGGATGGCCACCTTTCCCGCCAGTGATTCCCGGAACAGTCGAAGCACACCGTGCTGGATCAGGTACACGTTACCCCAGGGGCGGTTGTGTCGCTCCAGATCGGTTTCAGCGTCCACCCGGCATTTCTGGAACAGTCCGCCCAGTTCACTGACGAAGCGCTGTTGGGGGTTGTCGCTGTCGTTGCTCAGATGAATGCCAAAGCAGTGGCTGAGCCCACTGAGTAACGCATGGGACTCCGGCGCGGGCTCATGCCAGATAATATCCCGGTGTCGCTCTGCCAGCATGCAGGGGGGCGATGAGCTGGCAATCGGTTCCTGTTTCATGGGAGCACCTTGGCTGAGTCGGTTGTCGGAGTTTGGCATCTGGATAGGTACATTCAAAATAAATTAAACCAGTTTGTCTTAGCGGCTGAATCAATATTCCTGCTGGTGTTAAACTCGGTGCCTTTCTTGCCCTGTACCGGAGTCAGCATGGCCGCGGCCCTCGCACTGTTCTACAAACTGCTCCCCCTGTATATCACGGTTGCCCTGGGTTGGGTTGCCGGGCGTTATCTTCAGGCCAGCGGTAAACACATCGCCGGTATCATGCTCTACATTGTAACGCCCTCTGTGGTGTTTTCCGGCGTTATGGCGGCACCGCTCTCGACGGAAGTGATCCTGTTGCCACTACTGGTTTTTACGCTGTGTTCGGTGCTCGGTTTTGCGCACATGAGGATTGCCCGCGGAATAATCTCGGACGGCAGTGCCAGTCTTATTCCGTTGTCGGTGGGCACGGGCAATACCGGTTATTTTGGCATACCGGTGGCATTGCTGCTGTTTGGTCAGGAAGGACTGGCGCTTTATATCGTGTGCATGCTGGGTACGACGCTGTTCGAGAATTCCGTGGGCTTCTATCTGGCCGCCCGGGGACGGTACAGCCTCAAGGATTCCCTCGTGAGGGTGGCGCGGCTGCCTTCGGTCTACGCCTTTATGTTGGCGGTTGTGCTGAACCTGAACGGATTTTCCATCCCGGATGTTTTCACGCCGCTTTTCGACAACCTTCGTGGGGCCTACAGCGTCCTCGGCATGATGATTATTGGCATGGGGATTCTCAGTTTTCGCGGGCTGGCGGGCAACCCGCGTTTTACCGGCCTGGCGTTCTTCGGCAAGTTCGTGTCCTGGCCGCTGGCAGCCATCCTGCTCTGGTGGCTGGATGCCCGTTTCTTCGGTATCTATAACCTGGCCGTCTACCAGGCGATTTTCCTGATTTCCATAACGCCCATTGCCGCCAATACGGTGGTCATAGCCACGCTGCTGGACACCGCGCCAAAACAGGCCGCCGGCACTGCCTTGCTGAGCACCTTGTTTGCCCTGGCGTTTATTCCGGTGATGGTGGCCCTGGTTATGCCGTAACCCGGGGAGCGGTGCGTAAGGTGAACAAGCCCGCTATCAGGCCGGTGAGCGCGCCAAGCCAGTGGGATTGGACGATGACATGGCCCCCAATCAATGGGTTTTCGCCAACCGCCGGGTATAGAAACACCTCCGTTGCCATCTTCAGCAGAATGAATGCCAGTATGGTGATGCTCCAGCGGGTATCCGTTTTGATATTGAACAAGGCCGTAAACACCAGAAGCCCATGAAGACAGCCTGAAAACCCCCGATACCAGTCAACCTCGGGCGCCGCCAGAAACAGGCCTGAAGAGATGGCGAGAGGGGAGAGAATCAGGTAGCTTATCCAGCTCGGCAGGGGGGGATGCCTTGTGAACAACAGGCCGGTTACCAGTAGCCCCGCCAGGTTGAGTAGCAGGTGGTTCGGGCCCAGGTGGGTCCAGTGGCCGGTGAGCAGCCGCCAGTACTCGCCGCCAGGAATACCCTCACGAGACCATTCCAGAGCGCTTGCCGGCCACAGGAATGCAGCCGCCAGCAGCGCTGCCAGTACCGTGAATCTCGGCCAGTAAGGGAACAGTTGTGGTGATCGTGTGTGTGTCATAAATACACGGCGTTACGCAAAACGCCTGGTGCCCTGTTTGCGAAGTGATTAGATTTTGTGCACCCCCTTTAAACAACAAAACAGGGATGTTCAATGCAGTTCAAGTTTATACAGGTTGTTGCGGCCATAATCACCCTCATGCTCCTTGCTGTAACCCCTGTGGTTGCGGACACCAGCACGGCTCGTGATATCTGGATCGACGGCCATGATTACGCAGCGGTGTTGGAGGAGAACTTGCGGGTGGACAACACCCGGGATTCCGACCTTGCCGGCACTCACTATAAAGGGCACTTCCCGGAAGACCCGGACAGTTGGGTGAGGGTTTCCCGCCTGGACAGCGGTTGGGAAGGCTTGGCGTACGTTTTCGGGCGTATGCATGCCATCGGCGATGCCCCTCGTGCCAGTCGCGTGACCAGTTTTAGTACCAGCCAGTTGGAGGCGCCGCAGTGCGGTCTTGATCATCTCCATGGCCGAACATTCATCACTCCGCAAAGCTTGACCGGTCGTGCCATGGCGCAGGCGGTCTCCGCCAGTTACGACACACTCTGCGCAAACAAGGTAGACGGCGCCTGCTTGATGCTGGAACTTGAGCTGGCATTTGACCAGCAGTTCCAGGATCGCTTCCCGGGCGACTTCCAGGGCCGTGCAGGAGCCATACTGAATATGGTGGAGGGCTTCTACGCCGATCAGTTCGGGATTGTGTTCGATACCTTATCGCTGACGTTCACCGGGCCGGGGACGTTCGACAGCACCACGGATGCGGGAACCCTGCTGGACGACGTAACTGCCCGGAGAGGCAGCCGAATTTTACCGTTCCTGGAAAGCGAACGGTCGATATTTCACCTGATCAGTGGTCGCGATTTTGCTGGCTCCACGGCAGGTCTGGCGTGGGTTGGTACGGTGTGTTACTCGCAAGGCTATGCCTCCGGTATTACCAATGCTTATAACTCTAACGCAACCACTGCGGTTGTGATCGCCCACGAGATTGGCCATAACCTGGGGGCAAGCCACGACTCGCCAGATAATGGGTGCGATGAAGGCGTAAATATCATGAGCCCTTATGTGGTGTCCTCGGCCACGCAGTTTTCCCAGTGCTCCGACGATGCCATTACCAACAGGATTTCCCAGCTAAATTCGGTCGAACAATGTTTTAACTTCCCGGCGGATGCGGGGCTCACCGCCGTCTCCGGAAACCCGAGTGAGGTTCAGGCTCAGTCGTCGTTTCAGGCGCATTTCGACATTGCGTATCGCCGGGCTGCCGAGCCAGCAGACGGCCTTGTCGTTGCAGGGGCTATCGGTGATCAGGAGGGGCGCTTGCTTGGCGTCAGTGTAGGTGGCGCAGCCTGTACCTTGCTGGGCACCGATGCCTATGACTGTGGTGAAATACAGGCTAGAACGGGGCTTCAGCTCAGCGTTCACGCGGTTGCCGGCGATCGCCCGACTTTCAGTTTGCTGCAGAATGTGAGTCTGGCCAGCAACAGCGGTGACGTTAAGGATATCCGGCCGATAAACGATTCGATACTGACGGAAATTGCGGTTACCGACAATGAGTCTGGGACGACGGGAGATCCGGACGACGCTGAACCGACATCAGGCACGCCGGAAGCCACCGGCTCGGATTCCGGAGGCGGTGGTGGCGGTGGTTCCGTTTCCTGGTGGTGGCTTGTGGCCGCAGTATTCGCGGCAGGCCTTCGTGGTCAGGGCCGTGTGGGCCAGCCAGTACGAGTTATCGGACTTCCGGGCTGGCGGAACTGACTGACGCCTGTTTGGCGCCTTCAATATCCTTCCGGGCATGACGCACTACGCTGACACCCGCGGTAATAGCCAAGCCGCCCATGATGGTCGCCACGGCCAGGTCAGGCCACGCGGTGCCAGTACCAAATACCCCCAGGGCGGCCACCATGACAGCGACATTGCCGATAGCATCGTTGCGACTGCACAGCCACACCGAGCGCATGTCAGAATCACCGTCCCGATAGCGGAACAGTATCAGTGCCACAACGACGTTTGCCACCAGTGCCATAAGGCCCACGACCCCCATGGTCAGCGGCTCCGGTGTGATGCCGCTCTGAAGTACCCAGATGGCCCGGGCGAGTACGATGACACCGAAAACGGCCATCGTAATACCTTTCACCAGGGCGGCCCGGCCGCGCCAAAGCATACCCATGGAAAGTACGGTCAGGGACAGCACGTAGTTGGCGCTGTCGCCAAAGAAGTCGATGGCATCGGCCATCAACGACACCGACCCGGATTGAAGGCTTGCGATGCCTTCCACCAGAAACATTGCAAGGTTGACCCAAAGCGCAATCCACAATGCCTTTCGAAAGCCTGGAGCGGGGGATTTTGGGTTGGGGGCGGAGCAGCTACTGCAGGCCATGAATACCTCCTTATGTGAGACTGTATTCATTAAAAACCCTGTAGCTACTACAGAGTCAAACCCCGTCGCGAAAATGGTGTTCAACGAGAGCCGTGAGTGCCGGGAATATGGTTGTGGTTGCCGGAGGACGCTTCGTGGGCCGGCTCCGAAGTCAGTCCGCCGAGGATGCCGCACTCGCTGACTGTACGGCCTTCGGAGCAGGCATGCTGCAGTTGTTCAAGGGTATCTTCCAGGCTTTCAAGCTCCTGCAAACGCTCGCGTACATGGCTGAGGTGCCGAGCCAGAAGGGCATCCACCTCACTGCAATCAGAGTCCGGCTGGTCGGCCAGGCGTATGAGCTCCCGGATTTCGTCCTGTGCCATATCCAGGTTACGGCAACGTTTGATGAACAGCAGACGATCAAGGTGGCTTTGCCGGTATTGGCGATAGCCACTGGCCAGGCGGTCGGGTGCCGGCACCAGCCCGATTTTTTCGTAGTAGCGAATGGTTTCTACCGGAATGCCTGTGGTTTTCGAAATTTCGCCAATTTTCATGGTTGTTCGCCTGCCGTTTGTCCGCCAAGACCGTTATGGGTTCCTGACCGGCTTCAATGGTTCCAGATTTTTCCGGTTGGCCAGAAATTCAGGCCGTGGTTTATTGCCACAATAAGGCTCTTCCAGAGTATTGTGAACGCTGTTGTAAACGAAAAACAGGTTGCTTCGCGGCCAGCACGACATATTCACGTTGGAACCATGCAGCGTGTTGCACTCGAAGATGATCAACGACCCCGGTGGGCCCTTCGGTGCCTCAATGGCGTTCTCGTCCATCAACCGGGTCAGACTGGCGGCGTCCGGCACCCCGAGATCCTGGCTCTTGAGGGATTCCTTGTAGTTGTCCTCCGGCGTGCGACCGACGCAGGGGATAAAATACTTCTGGGAACCCGGAATCAGCATCAACGGGCCGTTGAACTCGTTGTTGTCGGTCATCACGATGGAACAACTGAGGCTGCGCATGCGCGGCATGCCATCCTCGCTGTGCCAGGTTTCGAAATCGGAATGCCAGTTGAACCCCTTGCCTTTGAAACCGGGCTTGTAGTTGATCCGCGACTGGTGAATGTAGACCTCGCTGTCCAGCAACTGACGCACGATGTTGAGAAGGTGAGCATCACGGGTCAGCCGGTCAAAGCGCTCCGAAATGTCATGAATGCCGAAGATGGATCGAATCTCCTCCTTTCCGGGCTCAAGAATGGTGCCCTCAGACAGCTTGAGGTCGTCATCGTCCTCGTAGTCTTTAAGCTCTTTGATAAACCCGTCCATCTCGTCCTTGGAGAAGAAGGAATCAAAAAACAGAAACCCCTCTCGTCGAACTCTCGCACCTGCTTGGCGGACAGTGGGCCGTCTGACAGGCGCTCCGAAGGGGTGTGTACCACAGGATCCAGTCGCTCAAACATGCCCAGTTTGCGTTCGAGGCGTGTCGGAAACAGGTCTTGTGGGCGTGCCATATGTGTCCTCCTTATTGCGTAGGTAACCTGATTCGTTGGGGTCTTAAGATGTATTTCAACCGTTGATATGGAGGAGACCCTTGAAACATCTTCGAGCGAGGCCGCAGTTTGAAAAGTCCACTACCAACCCAACCGGCCATGAGTCGTGGTCCTTTGAACAGTGAACGTTGATTGCCGAGGATCAGACGGTGGTTGTTTACGTGTTTTTTACGATTTACGGGTGCCCAACTCCTTTTCATGCTTCTACTATGGAAGGTTAGGAGCGTTCAGGGGAGGAAAGGTATGCGGTTGCCGTTATCAATCAGAGTGTTGTTACTTTTGGTTCTTCCGGGGTTGGCTGCCTTGCCGGGTGCCGCCAATGGTGCTTTTCGCTGTGGCTCGTCACTGGTGGACGTCGGCGACTGGCCAGTGGAGGTTGAAGAGCGCTGCGGTGCGCCGGATTACGTAGCGACCTACCCAACGGCCACCGTTCCCGGAATAGGTGTTGTGGGCGAAGTCGAGCATTGGTACTACAACCCCGGCCCACAGGGATTTATTCGCCGCCTTGAATTCAGGAATGGCAAGCTCCGGCATGAGCACAGCCTGGGCTATGGCTTCGCCGGCGACAGTGCCGGTGACTGCTCTCCGGCGCGGCTGCAAAGCGGGCTCAGCGAATTCGAAATGGTGGCCTATTGCGGCGAGCCGCTTTCCCGGCGGGTCACCTGGGAACCCGTTGGCCGTGGATCAACGGTCGCCGGTCACTACCGTGCCGATCAACTGGTGCCTGTGGAAGAGTGGCTGTACGAGACTGGAAAGACCCAGTTCCGCCGCATCGTCAAGTTGCGTAATGGGCGGGTGGTTCACGTGGAGACCGCGAAGAAACCAACGGGAAACTGATTATGGCCCGATTCAGCGATGGACTGCCCGCACCCTCGGTATTGATGTTTGACTGGCATGGCACGCTGGTGGATACGCACGACGCCATGTTCAGCGCCATGGAAGAGGTGCTGCCGCAGCTGGAAGACCTGGGCCTGGTGGACCGGCTGCTGCCCGAGGACAAATGTCGCACCTCAGACGATGCTCGCCTGGTCCGTTACATACGGATCTTCAGGCGGCTGCACCCGCGCATTCTGGCGGAACGGCGGGTATCACGAACCGATATCTTCAACGCCATCTTTGGCGACGATAAAGACGCCAAGCTGATTGCCCATAAAGCCTACAATGATTGTTACCGGAAATACTTCGGCAAGGTGCGGCCCTTCCAGCAGGGCGCCTACGAGTACCTGACCGCCATGAAGGAAATGGGCATCCAGCTGGCGGTGTCCACCAACCGCAACCGGGAGTTCCTGGACAAGGAGCTGAGCATGGTGGACGAGGGGCGCTGGAGCAACCTGTTTGACGCTACGGTGTGCGCTGACGATGTCACCGAGTACAAGCCCGACCCGGAAGTGATTACCCGCGTGCTGGAGAAACTGGGGCTGCCAGTCGACGAACAGGCCTGGTATGTGGGCGATAGCTACGTGGATATGCTCACGGCCAACCGTGCCGGGGTATCGGGTGTTTTCTACAATGGCGCCTGTTGGGAGCCGGATCGAATTGACAGTTGGTTCAGTTATCGCGACGCTCCGGCCGCCATACTGGACAGCTTCGAAGACCTCATAGACCTGTTGGCGTTGCTGGAGCGACATCAGCCAAAGGCGTTTCGGGCCACTCCGGCGGAAGTCCGGCCACGGCCCTATCCTCGGCCGGAACCGCCACAGCCCCGCATTGAGCCGGATTGGCATCCTGCCGTTGTCAGCCTGATCCGCCCGTCGGTGGTGTTGTTCGACTGGCACGCCACGCTGGTGGATACCCTGGACGCCATGTATCACGCGGTGGATGATATGTTCCCGGAATTCGAGGAACTGGGCCTGGTCAGCCGTATGCTGGCGCCGGAAGACAGCAAGACACCGGAAGACGCTCGGCTGGTGGCTTACGTGCGGGAGTTTGCCAAGCTTCACCCCAAGGTTCGGGCCGACCGCAAGATTTCGCGCACCGATATTTTCGAGGTCTTGTTCGGGGAGGATCAGGAGGCCAAGCAGATCGCCCACAAAGCGTTCAATCGTCACTACCGCGAGCACTACGGCACGGTGAAAGCCTTTGAGCCGAAGGTGCGGGCCGTTCTTGAGGGACTTCGGCGGATCAATATTCAGGTGGGTGTTATTACCAATCGTGACCGGGAGTTCTTCGAGCATGAGTTGGCCGCCGTAGAGGACACCGGTTGGACGCATCTGTTTGATGTGGACGTCTGTGGAGACGACACGCCGCTGAGAAAACCTCATCCCGATCAGCTTTATCTTGCCGTGCAGAAGCTGGATTACCCGCCAGACCCGAGCGTCTGGTACGTAGGTGACAGCACCACAGACGTGATAGCCGCCAAACGCGCCGGCATGACGGCGGTGTTTTTCAACGGTGCGCAGTGGGATTTGCCCTGGCTGAACCGGATCTTTCCGGGCACTCACAAGCATCCGGATAAGCCGGATGTGGTGGTCAATGACTTTTCGGAATTCTGGGCGCTGGTGCTGGCCTGCGAAATCGGCCCGCCGTAATCTCAGTGAGGCCGGCTGTTCGCCAGCGCCTCTTCGATGTCGAGTCCAAGGGAGATAACGCCCTTTGGCAGCTTGTCGGTAACGGGCCCAACGGGGGCGCTGACCGTCACCTGAAAGCGGGACGTCGAGGCATCGTATCGAATGTCCGAAAGGTACATGGCCTCCAGCCCGGTTAAGCCGGAGCGGATGTTTGATACGACAGCGTTGAACTTTGGCTCATCCCCCTGCCAGTAATCCGAGGTAAGTTGGCTCATGGCGACCAGAGTGCCCATGTTATTGGAGAGCAATGCCTCGGTGACCAGTTCCGGGTGAGTAAGCGTCCAGGCATTCAGAGTTCGCGATCCCGGCAACTCAAGTATGGTAGTGGCAAGGTCGGTTGCCTTTTCCGGTGCCCGTGCCTGCCACATGCTGTCGAAGGTCAGTACGTCCGCCAGGGTTTCGAGGCGTGGGCCGGCATCAATGGCTTGTTGCAGGTCCAGCATGCTGTCGAGCTCGCTGAACAGCCGGTCCGCCAATTGCCTTATGCGCTTGTCCTCCTCTGCGGAGAGTGTAATCTGCCCCTCCATGCACCCGGGTAGATAGCGGTTAAAGCTTGAGATGAAGCCCGGGTTGTTGGCGGTGAAATTCTCGCTCATATACAGATACAGCGGCGCGTAGCGAAGAAAGTGTGCGTTCAACTCGTTGTAACCCGTACCCTCCATGTGTTGCAGGCCACTCATGGTTCGCTCATCCATCAGAGCGGCGTCAATTCGCCCGCGCCTGAGCAGGGCTGGCAATTGGCTTGGTGATGACACGCTCAGAAAAATGTTATAACCATTGGCTTCGAGCCAGGCTTTCTCGTTGCTGCCGTCGACAACGCCGATACGGGCGGTGTCTGGGATGGGGCCGGGTTCTGTGTTGAAAAGGTACCACTTCTCCAGCGATACCGGGTCACTTCTTTTTGCCGTGATATCCAGCTCTGTGGACGGATCTATGGCAAAGTATCCGTCAATGAGATTGCGGCTGAGTGAGTGCGCAGCCCGGTTCTGGGGAGCGAGCCGAATGTTCGTGGACCAGCCGGCCTGGTTGGCCGCGCAGGTCACGGTATCTACGGTTTCGCCAACCACATTCGCTACGCCATCCGCTGTCTGTGCAGGCATCTGGTAAGGCGGGGATTCAAATGTGTAGAGAGTGAGTGTGGGAGGCCCGGCGTGGCACACGGAAACAGCTAGGGTGCCGAGTACGCTCAGGGCCATAGGCCGAAGATCCATGATGACCGTGTCATCCCTTTTGTTGACAATGCTGACTGAAGACTAGCATTTGGATGTGGGTTTTGCGTTATTTTGTCTGACAGCGGCCCGACAAAGTTCAGGCATCTCCCCGCTCGAATGAATAACAATAAAGGCTTATGAATGTCTGATGTAAAAACATCGATTCTGGTTGTTGACGACGACCTGGCAATCCGTGAATTGTTGCATGAGCACCTGTCTCGTGTCGGCTACGATGTCATGACCGCGGCCGAGGGCGACAGTATGCGCCGCACTCTGTCAGAGGCACGGGTCGATCTGATTGTCCTTGATGTCATGTTGCCGGGCGACGATGGCTTCACGCTGTGCCGTGAGATTCGTGAGCACTCACAGGTGCCGATCATCATGCTGACCGCGAGCTCGGACGAAACCGACCGTGTGGTCGGCCTTGAAATCGGTGCCGACGACTACCTGGCCAAGCCCTTCAGCGCCCGGGAGTTGCAGGCCCGGGTCAAGGCACTGTTGCGACGCTCCGGGTTCAATCGTGCGGACAATCCCCGGTTCGTATGCTTTGATCGCTGGCGGCTGGACACCCAGGCCCATGAGCTTATCTCGGACCAGGGAGAGGCCACGCCGTTGTCCGGCGCGGATTTTTCGTTGTTGCAACTGTTCCTGGCACACCCCAATGAAGTCCTGGACCGTGACACCATTTCCGGCGTTACCCGGGGGCGGGAGTCCATGCCGCTGGACCGGGTGGTGGATGTGGCGGTCAGCCGCCTGCGCCAGCGCTTGGGAGATCAGGGGCGCAGCCCCAGGCTAATCAAGACGGTGCGAGGGGCAGGGTATCTGCTGGCGGCAACGGTGACCCATGGCGCGGAATAATGAGGGGGCCGTAGAAACCGGCCGCAAGGTCTGGCGTCTTGTGCCCTCGTCGCTTCTCGGACGCATCCTGTTGCTGACTCTGCTGGCAATGGGCGTTGCCCAGGTCGCCTCCAGTGTGATCTGGGTAGGCACATTCCGCGCCCAACAGGTGGAGGGCCTGGTGAACACCACCCGCAACCTGGCCTCATCAGCGGCGGCAACGACACAGTTCTTCAAGTCTCTGCCACTGGAATACCGGCATATCGTGCTGGACCAGCTGCGGGATATGGGAGGCTCCCGCTTTTTTGTCTCCCTCAACGACAAACACATCGATATGCGTGCGTTGCCTGACAGTGAACGCAAGCGCCTGGTGACAGACGAAGTCGTGGCGGTGTTGAAAAGCCGGTTGGGCAAATCGATCAATCTGCACGTGGAATTTGTTCACCCCGATGATCTGCGAATACTGAATACCCAGTTGCCATTGGATGCGTTGCCGAAATCCTGGGCTCACTATGCTTTGACACTGGAACCCATCAAACCACCTGTTCTGGTGACCCAGGTGGAGATTGCTACAGGAGAGTGGCTGTACCTGGCTTCGCTGTTGCCGGCGCCCTATGTCTCGCTGGATGATGAAAGCATCCCGGGCCAGCAGATCGTGTTTATCCTGGTGATGATAGGGGTTCTGTTCCCGGTGCTGGCCTGGCTGGTGCGTCGCCAGACCCGACCACTGCACAAGCTGGCCAGGGCAGCGCGGGACCTGCCACTGGATGAACACCGATCACCATTGAGAGAGCAGGGTAGTGCGGAAATTGTGGCGGTAACCCGTGGCTTCAATACCATGCATCGGCGGCTACAAAGTTACATCAGCGACAGGGATCAGCTGTTCCGCGCCATCTCCCATGATCTGAAAACCCCGATAACCCGGCTTCGCCTGCGCGCCGACCTGATTGACGATGCCGACATTCGCGAGCGATTCGAGAGCGACCTTCAGGAGCTGGAATTGCTGGTGAAGGGGGCCTTGCAGGGGATGAAGGACACCGACATCCATGAAAACGTGGAGTTGGTTGATATTGACGGCATGTTACGGCGAATGGCGGAAGCGTATGGAGGAGAGAGCCCGCGGGTAGTCGTGGAAGGAAACTGCGCGGCTTATCGCGGCAAACCACTGGCGCTCAAACGATGCCTGGGTAACCTGGTGGACAACGCTGTCAAGTATGGGGACTCTGCGACCATCTGTGTGGAGGACTCTCCAGAGCAGTTGACGATCCACGTCAGGGATTACGGGCCGGGTATTCCGGAGGCCGAACTTGGACGGATTTTCGAGCCCTACTACCGCCTGGGCCAGGAACACCGGCGGGGGCATGGGCTTGGTCTCGGCATAGCCCGTAACATTGCCCAAAGCCATGGTGGCGACCTTGAAATCGCGAATTGGCCAGGCGGTGGCCTGGACGTCACCCTCACGCTGCCCCGACATTGAGGTGGCATGTAACAACCGTGTTACATCGGCCTTTCAGTTTGATACGTTCCTCCCCGAGGTATTGCCATAGACTCCGATATTGCTAATACAACAAAAACAAGGAGTCATTATGAATACCCATAAAACGTATCGTTCTGCCCTGATCCTGGGCGCCAGTCCCCTTCACAGACTGACAGCCGCCGTAGGCGTGGCGTCGTTGGGGTTGTTTGCCGTCCAGGCGCATGCCCAGGAGAGCGTGGAAGAACGCTTGTCCGCCCTGGAGCAACAATTGGCTGAGGTCGAACCCCATGCCAAGGGTGAGCAGGGCTTCTCCTTCAACACCTACGCCCGTTCGGGCCTGCTGCTCAACAGCGATGGTAAAAGTGCTCCCGGCGGCCCCTACCTGACCCCCGCTGGCTCTGTTGGTGGGGCCGTGGGTCGGCTGGGTAACGAGCCGGATACCTATCTCGAAGCCATCCTTACCGCCAATAATTATTTCGGCAACGTGCAGTGGCTGATCAATGGTATGTCTGCTGCGGATAACGATGAGCGTGTCGTAGGGGGCGTTATGGAGGCCGCTGACTCAGGTGTGCAAACCATGCTGGCCTACCACGGCAATCCTGGCAGAAACCAGTAAGGACCGCTACGTGGAAGGGGCCGAGTACCAATGGCTGACCTTCAACACCCGCCTGGCCAACGAACTGGGCGCCAACTTTGAAATGCAGTACGAAGCCTCCTGGCAGGTGATGGACCTGCAAACCGAAGGCTACGAAGGCCGTGGTGATGTGGATGGCGACTACGCCCGCTTTACCATTGCACCGACTTTCAAGCCTCAGGTAGGCGGCTTCTGGAACCGCCCGGAAATTCGGGTTTTTGCTACCTACTCCACCTGGGACGACGAGCTTAACCGCTACGACGGCGGCGATGCCCTGGGGCAGGAAGACTTTGGTGGCAGCCAATGGACCTTTGGTACCCAGATGGAAGTCTGGTTCTGAGCCTGACAAACGTCTCCACGACAAGAATAAGGAGTCATGATATGAAATCGTTCAAGCGTCATCTTACAGCTCTGGCGGTCTCTGCCGCCCTGATGCCAACAGCGGCCGTTCAGGCCGGAGAAGTCGAGGTTCTGCACTGGTGGACCGCCGGCGGTGAAGCGCGTGCTGCGGCCGCTCTCAAGAAAATGATGGAAGAGCAGGGCCACACCTGGAAAGACTTTGCCGTAGCCGGCGGTGGTGGTGAAGCCGCCATGACCGTCCTGAAAACCCGCGCCGTTTCTGGCAATCCTCCTGCTGCCGCCCAGATCAAGGGCCTGGATATTCGTGAATGGGCGGAGCTGGGTTTTCTGACCAGCCTCGACGGCGTCGCTGAGGCGGAGAACTGGGATCAGCTCATACCGCCAATGATTTCCGACGTTATGAAATACGAAGGCGAGTACGTGGCTGTGCCCGTGAACGTCCACCGGGTGAACTGGTTGTGGGTGAACCCGGAGGTCATGAAAGATGTTGGTGTTGAGGTTCCCACTACGCTGGACGAGTTCTTTGAAGTGGCCGATAAGCTGAAGGCTGAAGGCTATATTCCGCTCGCGCACGGTGGCCAGCCCTGGCAGGACGCAACGGTATTCGATGCCGTGGCGCTGGCTGAGCTGGGCCCCGATGATTACCGCAAGGCGTTTGTCGAGCACGACATGGACGTGATCAACAGCGCCAAAATGGAAGAGGTCTTCGCACAGTTCGCCAAGGTCATGAGCTACGTGGATGACGATGCCGCGGGCCGTGACTGGAATACGGCGACGGGCATGGTGATTCGCGGTGAGGCGGCCATGCAGATCATGGGCGACTGGGCCAAGGGCGAATTCACCGCGGCCGGCCTGACACCGGGAGAGGATTACCTGTGCGCACCGGCGCCGGGCACCGCAGGCCAGTTCACCTTTAACGTGGATTCCTTCGCGATGTTCACGCTGTCCGAGGAGGAGGACATCAAGGCCCAGAAGGATCTCGCCCGAACCATCCTGGAACCGGAATTCCAGACCCTGTTCAACCAGAACAAGGGCTCAATCCCGGTTCGTACCGACATGGACATGAGTGATTTCGATACCTGTGCCCAGGCGTCGATGGATACCTTCAAATCCAGCGCGGATGACGGCGGTCTGGTGCCAAGCTTCTCCCACGGCCTGGCGACCACCAGCTACATCCAGGGCCAGATCTTCGATGTGGTCACCAACTTCGTAAACTCCAACAACCCGGACCCGGCAAAAACCACGGACCAGCTGGCAGCCGCCATCCAGTCCGCCATGTAATGCCGTATCAGGCCGCCCGGTGGGCGGCCTTCGGGTTTCTTCAGGGGATTCCTCATGGAACACACTCAACGTCGCGCCACCGGGGTGGCCAGGGCATCGTCTGGCCTGATGGATGGCCTGCAGCGCTGGTTGCCCAAACTGGTGGTGGCCCCGACCTTCCTGCTGGTTGGCATCGGGATCTATGGCTACATGCTATGGACGGGCGTGCTGTCATTTACCAATTCCAGCTTCCTGCCCAGTTACAATTTCGTCGGCCTTGAGCAATACGCCAAGCTGATGGAGAGCGAGCGCTGGATCGTCGCTTCATGGAATCTGGCGATATTTGGCGGGCTCTTTATCGGCATCTGCCTGTTGATCGGCGTGGTGCTGGCGATCTTTCTGGACCAGCGCATCCGCCAGGAAGGCGCGATCCGGACTATTTATCTCTATCCCATGGCGCTGTCCATGATTGTCACCGGCACCGTCTGGCGCTGGATTCTTAACCCGCGCCTGGGCCTGGAAAAACTGATGCACGACTGGGGCTGGACGTCCTTCAGCTTCGACTGGCTGGTGAACTCCGACTTCGCCATCTACACCATTGTGATGGCCGCTGTCTGGCAGGCCTCCGGCTTTGTGATGGCGCTGTTTCTGGCCGGGCTGCGGGGCGTCGACTCATCCATTATCCGTGCTGCCCGAGTGGATGGTGCCAGCCTGCCGGTGATCTACTGGAAAATCATCCTGCCGTCCTTGCGGCCGGTGTTCTTCAGCTCCGTGATGGTGCTGGCCCACATTGCTATCAAGAGTTTTGACCTGGTGATGGCGATGACGGCGGGTGGCCCGGGCTATTCCACCGACCTGCCGGCGGTGTTCATGTACGCCCATACCTTTACCCGTGGCCAGATGGGGCTGGGCTCTGCCAGCGCCATGCTGATGCTGGGTGCGATTCTGGCATTGCTGGTGCCTTACCTGTATTCCGAACTGAGGGAGAAACGCCATGACTGATATGGTTCGTACCGGCTTTCGCCCCAGCCGCATTGCCATCTATGGCGTGCTGCTTCTGGCCTGCCTGGTGTACCTGATTCCGCTGATCGTGATGTTGATCACCAGTTTCAAGACGCCCATGGATATCCGCTCTGGCAACCTGTTGGCACTGCCCACCGACTGGACAACCATCGGTTGGACCAAGGCCTGGTCCGAGGCCTGCACCGGTGTGCAGTGTGAGGGCGTGAAAGGGTATTTCTGGAACTCGTTCAAGATGACGGTGCCAGCGGTGATGATTTCCACCCTGCTGGGTGCCTTTAACGGCTACGTGCTGTCGAAGTGGAAATTCAAGGGCTCGGATCTGTTGTTCGGGATGTTGCTGTTCGGCTGTTTTGTGCCCTTCCAGGTGGTGCTGCTGCCCATGGCGGCCACCCTTGGCAAGCTGGGCATGGCCAACACCACCGCTGGATTGGTGCTGGTCCACGTGATCTACGGGGTGGCCTTTACCACGCTGTTTTTCCGCAACTATTACGTGGCCATTCCCGACGCTTTGGTGAAGGCGGCCCGGCTCGACGGCGCCGGCTTTTTCACCATCTTCTTCCGCATCCTTCTGCCCATGTCCACGCCTATCTTCATGGTGTCGCTGATCTGGCAGTTCACTCAGATCTGGAACGACTTCCTCTTCGGCGTGGTGTTCGCCAGTGGCGACAGCCAGCCCATCACCGTGGCCCTGAATAACCTGGTGAACACCAGCACCGGGGTGAAGGAATACAACGTGGATATGGCCGCCGCCATGATTGCCGCCCTGCCAACGCTGGTGGTGTACATCGTGGCCGGCAAGTACTTTATACGCGGCCTGACGGCCGGCTCCGTTAAAGGGTAAAACAACATGTCACAACTTGAACTGCGGGACATCCGCAAGACATACCCGGGGGCCCTCGATGAGACCCTCAAGGGCATCAACATCGACATTGCATCCGGTGAGTTCCTGACCCTCGTTGGGCCGTCCGGCTGCGGCAAGTCGACCCTGATGAACAGCATCGCCGGCCTGGAAACCATTACCGGCGGCTCAATCGTGGTGGATGGCAACGACATCTCCAACATGGAGCCCAAGGACCGGGACATCGCCATGGTGTTCCAGTCCTACGCGCTGTACCCCACCATGTCGGTGCGCGAGAACATTGCCTTCGGCCTGAAAATCCGCGGCATGCCGAAAGACGAGATCCAGCAGGAAGTGGAGCGGGTGGCCGACCTGTTGCAGATTTCCGCATTGCTGGACAAAAAACCAGCCCGGCTTTCAGGCGGTCAGCAGCAGCGAGTCGCCATGGGGCGCGCCCTGGCTCGCAGGCCGAAGATCTATCTGTTCGATGAGCCGTTGTCCAACCTGGACGCCAAGCTGCGGGTGGAAATGCGCACCGAAATCAAGAAGCTGCACCAGCGCCTGAAAACCACCATTGTGTACGTGACCCACGACCAGATCGAAGCCATGACGCTGGCGGACCGGATCGCGGTGCTCAAAGACGGCGAACTGCAGCAACTGGGCACGCCGAAGGAAGTGTACGACACGCCGGAGAACCTGTTTGTGGCGGGCTTTATGGGCTCGCCGTCCATGAGTTTTATCAATGTGACGGTAGAGCAGGCTGGATCAGGCCTGGTGGTCAACGTTGAGGGTAGCGATGGCCGGAAACTTGCCCTGCCAGTGCCGGATTACCTGAAGGGCTGGGCCGGTAAACAGGTGGTACTCGGCATCCGACCGGAGCACATAAGCCAGCCAGATGAACAGAAAAGGGATAGCCAGATGGTGGCCGAGAGCCGGTTTACGGTGGAGGTGACCGAACCCACCGGGCCGGACATCCTCGCCGTGATTCGCCTTAACAATGTTGATGTGCAGTGCCGGCTGGATGCGGAACACCCGGTGAACTGGGGTGAAGAAGCGGAGCTGATGTTCGACATGAGAAAGGTCGTGTTTTTCGACCCGGACAGCGAGAAGCGCATCCGCCCATAGTCGCGCCAGCCCCTCTCCGTTTTCAGAGTTGCTCCAGGTGTGCCAGCAAGTTGTCGGCACGCTGGAGCAGCGCCTCCCTCCTTTCTGGTTTCTGCTTGTCCCAGTTGCGGTACATCATGCCCATGCGCGGATTGCTGGCAAAGTCTGCCCGATGACGATTGATGAAATGCCAATAGAGCGCATTGAACGGGCAGGCGTCGTCTTCCGTGGCCTTGTTGACCTTGTAGTGGCAGTTGCTGCAGTGGTCCGACATGCGCTGGATGTATTTGCCGCTGGCGGCATAGGGTTTCGATCCCAGATAGCCACCGTCTGCGTGCATCACCATGCCCAGCACGTTGGGTAGCTCCACCCAGTCGTAGGCATCGGCATACACGGCCAGGTACCAGTCACAGATCTCCTCCGGCTTGACGCCGGCCAGCAGCGCAAAATTACCGGTCACCATCAGCCGCTGGATATGATGTGCATAGGCGTTGCGACGAGTGGCATCAATGGCCTTGTGCATGCAGCGCATCCTGGTGTTCCCGGTCCAGTAGAACCAGGGCAGGGAACGGGTATTACCGAGCCGGTTTTCCTGTGCGTACCCTGGCATATGCAACCAGTAGATACCCCGCACAAACTCACGCCATCCCAGGATCTGGCGGATAAAGCCCTCCACTGCGTTAATCGGCGCACGCCCCGAATACCAGGCCTGTGCGGCGGCCTCGCAGACGGCCAGTGGATCCAGCAAGCCGCAATTGATGTAGGGCGACAGGATGGAGTGGAACAGCCAGTCTTCATTGTCGGACATGGCATCCTGAAAGTCGCCGAAACAGGGCAGGGCGAAATCGATGAAGTACTCCAATGCCTGCTCTGCGTCCTCGTGGGTGACGGCAAAGTGAAAATCCTCTGTGGTGCCGAAGTGTTCGGTAAAGTGTTGCTCTACCAACTCAATCACCTCCCGAGTCACCTTGTCGGGCTCAACGCGGTAGGGAGCCGGAGCCGCCGGTTTTCCCGTCCACTTACGGCGGTTGTCGGCGTCGAAATTCCATTCGCCGCCCTCAGGCTTGCCATCTGGCGTCATCAACAAACCGGTTTTTCGTCGCATTTCCCGGTAGAAGAATTCCATTCGCAGCTGTTTACGCCCCTCTGCCCAGTCCGAAAACGCCTGCTTGCTGGCGATAAAACGCGTATCCGGCCGGATCTCGACCGGCACACCCAGGCGCTTATGCCAATGGCTAACCTGCTCGTGCAATCGCCACTCGCCGCACTCTGTCGTGATCACCCTGTCAGCGCCGGTTTCCTTGAGCTGATTGGCGATGACAGACTCGAGATTTCGGGTTTCGTTATCGGGGTGGTAAGTCTGGTAGTGAACCTGCCAGCCATCATCCTCCAGCCGCTGTGCGAAATGGCGCATGGCGCTGAACAGCAGAACCAGTTTTTTCTTGTGGTGATTGGTGTAGCTGGCCTCGTCGTGGACCTCTGCCATCACGATTCTGTCTCGTTTTCTGTCAGCGTTGTCGAGTGCGCTGATGGCGGTGGTCAGCTGGTCACCGAGTATCAGAATCAGATTGGACATAGCGGGAAACGACCTCCATACCTGGGGCAGCAATCACCCATGATCGCCACGATGTGGTACGAAGGATACGCCAGCGGCGCAAGGCTGGTTCAGCTGGAAGCTAGCCGCCGGTCATATTCATAAACCGAAGAATCTGAACGTCACCCTCGCTGGAAAAGTGATGGCGCTCCGGTTTCAGGTCCATGGCGTTGATGATGGTTTCACGGAGTTTGTCATCGGTTTCCGGGTGGCCGCGCAGCACGCGGCGCAGATCAACGGAATGCTCGTTGCCCAGGCATAGCAGCAGACGGCCTTCCACCGTGACCCGAACGCGGTTGCAGGTAGAGCAGAAATTGTGGGAATGGGGCGAGATGAAACCGACCCGAATGTCGCTGTCCGGCATGCGGTAGTAGCGGGCGGGGCCGCCGGAATCTTCCGGTGTGGGAACCAGCTCATGGCGCTGGCTGATGATATCGCGCACTTCGTCGCTGGTGCACAGCACCTGACCACGATCATGATCGGAAATTTCACCCAGTGGCATTTCCTCAATGAAGGTAATGTCCACTTTCTTTTTGCGGGCAAACTCAACCAGCTCTGGTACTTCCTGGTCGTTGCCACCTTTCATGACAACGGTATTGAGTTTGATGCCCTCAAACCCCGCCTCTTTTGCAGCGTCTATACCATCAAGAACCTGGGCAAGCCGGCCGGTGCGGGTGATGCGGCTGAATTTCTCGGCATCCAGGGAATCCAGGCTGATATTCAATCGTTTGAGCCCGGCCTTGCGCAGTGGCTCTGCCATGGTGGGCAACTGGCTGCCATTGGTGGTCATGGCGAAGTCCCGTAGGCCAAATGTGCCGATTTCCTTGACCAGTTCCAGAATGCCCCGTCTGACAAGCGGCTCTCCCCCGGTCAACCGAATCTTTTCGGTGCCCAGGGATACGAAGGTCTTTGCCACCTGGGCAATCTCTTCAAGCGTCAGCACCTGCTGCCGTGGCAGGAAGGTCATCTCCTCGGCCATGCAGTACACGCACCGGAAATCGCAGCGGTCTGTGACGGACAGACGCACATAGTTGACGGTGCGACCAAAACGGTCTGTCAGCGCGGCGTTGGGCATGGGTAAGTTCCCCGTCTGGCTTTGTATACAACAAGCATAACCAATGTGTGGCGAATAACCCAACCCAATATCGACAAAAGAACCATTCGGGCATAAGAACCGGTTTCATGAATCCTGCGTATACAAGTATCGGTTTAGCCACTTTCGGTGTGAACCTGATATCGATGACTTATTGGAGTTGATGAATGCACATCACCCGTTACACCGATTACTCCCTGCGTGTTCTGGTTTACCTGGCGGTCCAGGGTGAAGAGCTGGCGACCATTCAACAGATCGCCGACAGCTATGAGATCTCCAAGAATCACCTGATGAAAGTCGTTCATCAACTCAACAAGAAGGGCTACATCGAAACCGTCCGTGGCAAGAAAGGAGGGATGCGCCTGCAAATGGCGCCGGAGGACATTAATGTTGGCATCCTGGTCAGGGAAACCGAACAGGATCTCAGTGTTGTGGAGTGCTTTTCCTCCAGGAATGCCTGCCGCATCACGCCGGTCTGTGGGTTGAAATCAATGTTTGGCGAGGCCTTGACGGCATTCCTGGAAGTGCTGGACCGATACACGCTGGCCGATATTATTCACGACCAGCATCGCCCTCAGTTGCTACGACTTTTGCAGATCGCTTAACTCAAGGCCCGGTTGCTGAATTCCGGTAGCAGCCGGTTGCGCATCCGGTCCGGCAGTGAATAGCCGAAAATGCGTTTCAGCACGGTTGAATACTGTTTGGCGAAGGTGCCAGTGTTGTAGGGAATGCCGTGCTTTTTACACACCGCTTGAACTTTCTCCGACATTTCGGGGTAGCGGTGGGCCGGCAAGTCCGGGAACACATGGTGTTCAATCTGATAGCTCAGATGGCCGCTCAGCAGGTGCACCCACTTACTGCCGGTAAAGTTGCTGGAGCCTGTCAGTTGGCGCAGGTACCAGTGCCCCTTGCTTTCTCCTTCGCACTCTTGTTCGGTGAACGTCTCCGCATCCTGGGTAAAGTGGCCACAGAAAATGACCGTGGACGACCACAGGTTACGGATCAGGTTGGCGCCAATGTTGCCTGCCAGTACCACCGGAGCCACCGGAAAGGTGATCAGCGGGAAGAACACATAGTCCTTGAAGGCCTGACGGCCGCCCTTGCGGAAGAAGTCCTTCAGGAACGGAATCTTTTCCCGTACCGAGATTTCCCGGCGGCGGATTCGTTCAGACTCCAGCTCATGCAGCCCCACGCCCCACTGGAAGAACACGCTCAGCAGGATATAGTTGATGAGCTGCAAGCTATGGGCCGGCTTCCATTTGTCGTCGTCGCTCAGGCGCAGCAGCGCATAGCCATAGTCCCGGTCCTTGCCAATAATATTGGTGTAGGTGTGGTGCTCGTAGTTGTGGGTGCGGCGCCAGGAATCGCCAGTGCACACCGTATCCCATTCATAGGTCTGCGAGTGGAGCGACGGGTCGTTCATCCAGTCGTACTGGCCGTGCATGACGTTGTGGCCGATCTCCATGTTTTCGATAATCTTGGAGATACCCAGCGCCGTGGTGGCGGCCAGGAACACGGGTGGGATAAACCCGAAGGGCATCAGCACCCGGCCACCGATTTCCAGGGATCGGTGAAGCCGAACGATCCTGCGGATGTAACGTGCATCCCGTTCGCCAAGATCGGAGATCACCTGATCACGAATGGTGTCCAGGTCGTTTTCAAGCTCTTTCAGTTGTGTTTCGTTCATCGTTTTCATGGTGACTCCTTGCAGAATGGTCGAACCATGTCTGCCAATAATGGGTTCAGGCGTTGTGGTGCGGCCGGTCAGAGTTCAACAGACACCGGCCCGCTCGGAACAGACACACAAAGCTGAATGGTTTCCTCGCCCGGGCCGGAGGCTTTCCCGGTCAGGCGGTTGATCACAGTGCCGCTGGTCTTGCGGCAACTGCACTGGTGACAGATGCCCATGCGGCAGCCGTAGCGTGGCGAGAGTTTCGCGGCCTCGGCAATGTCCAGCAGCACCGCATCGCCTTCGGACGAGACATCCAGGTTGCTGCGTTGGAAATGCACCGCTCCTCCGAGGGACTCGGTGTCGAGATTTGCGGACGGTGCGGAGAAGAAGGTGCTGTGAATGCGGTCTTCGCCAATCCCCCGCCGATACAGGAGATCGTTGGCCAGATCCATGAGCCCTTTCGGCCCGCAGAGATAGCACCGCCGGGCCGCAATGCCGGGAACCTCATCCAGGTGTTGCTCGCTGAGGAACTGGGGCGGGTGGGTGTCGCTGGTGGCAAACACCTTCAGGGTGAAGGCCGGCCAGCGACTGGCCAGCGCGTGCAGCTTTTCAGCAGCAATCACATCGGCCTGGGTGCGCACGAAATACAGCAGGGTCACCGGTGCCCGATAGTCTGATGCCGCCATGGTTTCCAGCTGGCTCAGCACCGGGGTGATGCCGCTGCCACCGGCGATGTACAGGGCTGGCTCCTGCGGATCGGGAATCTGGAAGTCGCCGAACGCCTCGCCCAGCCCGATGACAGCGCCTGGCTCCAGGTGGTCGTGCATCCAGTTGGTCACCAGGCCACCGGGAAGCCGTTTGATGGTCAGGGTGACGGTGCCGTCTGCGCGCCATTGAATGGGCGAACTGGAGAGGCTGAAGGTTCGGTTGCGACGCACGCCGTCGACATTGATGCCAATATTGACGTGCTGGCCGGCGGCAAAGCCTTTCCAGCGGCCGGCCGGCGCCAGGACAAAGGTTTTGGTGTCGGCGGTTTCGTTGTAGATGGCCTTCACCCTGGCCGGCGTGTATTGCCGTACCCACATCGGGTTGATGCGCTCCAGCAGGGGATCAAAAAAGGCAGCCGGGTCGTCCCGGTTAAAAAGCTGCCTGCCCAGCCAGTGCAGGGTCGGTGACTTTTCCAGTACAGATATCATGATTGCTCTCCTTTGTACTGATGTGTACAAGTGTTCACTAATGTGTACGACTGTACACACCGAGGTGTTAGGCGGCAATCAAGCCACTAACATTGTCCTGTAATGACAAGTTCGGGTTATTTTTAGTGTGGGCCTGTGTACACTTGTTGGCTTGTGATCAACCGATGAGCTAGTTCCAGGCGATGGCAGAAAAACAACGACGTAAGCCGGGTGAAACCCGCGAGAAACTGATGAACGCGGCATTGGCCCTGGTGGGAAAGGGGCGGCATTTTGCCAGCCTGGGCATCCGCGAAGTCACCCGACAGGCAGGCGTGGTGCCGACGTCTTTTTACCGGCACTTCCGCAACATGGATGACCTTGGGCTGCAGTTGGTGGACGAATTGGGGCTGGTGCTTCGACGGATGATGCGCGAGGCGCGGGCGAACGTATTGCAGGCGGACAAACTGATCGACGAATCAGTCGGTATTTTTATCTCCCATGCCCGCAATAATCGCAGCTTTTTCATGTTTATGGCCCAGGGGCTGGCGGGGGAGAGCCGGGCGGTACAGGAAGGCATCCGCAGCGAAATGCGTTATTTTGCCAGCGAACTGGCCAATGATCTTCGGCGTCTGAAAGTGGCGGATCACCTGAGCGATGCCGACCTGGATATGACCTGCGACCTGGTGGTGCGCAGTGTGGCCTTCAGCCTGACGGACATCCTGGGGATTTCTCCCGACGACGACTATCAGGAAGAACAGGTGCGGCAGCGAACCGCACGCTTTCTACAGCTGATATTTGTGGGCGCAGCCAACTGGAAGAGTCAGTCCTGAGCCCACGTTGTGTTCCGGGTCACATGACGCTTTCGGCCTCCTTGTAGAGGGATCGCACAGGCTGAGCGAACACCCGTTGCACCATGGGCTCGAAGTAGGAAAGCGGTAGCGTTTCCGCATCAGGGTCGAACGCGGGTGAGTCATACTTGTGAACAAACTCGATGGTGCGTTCGAAGTGTGGATGGTCCCGGTACTGGTCTCTCATATCCCGGTTCATACCGAGATAGTGAAAGAAAAAGTAGCCCTGAAAGATGGCGTGGTGTTTTACCATCCAGTAATTAGCGTCGCTGACGAACGGTTCCAGTAGCACTGCGGCGACATCCGCATGGTTGTAGGTGCCCAGGGTGTCACCGATGTCGTGTAGCAGAGCGCAAACCACATACTCGTCGTCCTTCCCGTCCCGGTGTGCCAGGGTAGCCGTTTGCAGGCAGTGCGTCAGCCGGTCAACCGGAAAACCACCAAAGTCGCCCTCCAGCATTTTGAGGTGCGATAGAATTCGATCTGGCAGGCCTTTGGCGAATTCCCCGAAAGACGACGCGATGACCTGCCAGTCTTCGGCCTTGCCGTCTTTCATATGAGTAAACGTGGCCTGGTTCTTTGTCGGTTGGTTCATACTGTTCTCCCCCTTATTCCCGGAAACTGGCATCAATGCGGTCGAGCTTGCGTAGCAGGCCCGGCCAGGCCAGCTTGCCGCCCAGGCCTTTGGTCACCTGATCCGCCTGTTGCCGGATGGTATCCACAATGCCGGCAGGAATTGGCGTCAGTGGGCGATCGCCCGACAGTGCCCTGATCTGAATCTGACAGGACGTTTGCAGTATGTACATGGCCAGGAAGGCATCGGGAATACTGGAGCCGGTGGTCAGCAGGCCGTGGTTGCGAAGAATCATGAAATTGGTATTACCGAGATCCTTTTGCAGGCGGGCCTTCTCGTCTTCCCTTAGCGCCACACCTTCATAGTCGTGATACGACAGGCTCGCCAGTGCAAACAGGCTCTGCTGGGATAGCGGCAGCAGGCCCTCCTGTTGGGCGGATACAGCAATACCGTCGGTGGTGTGCAAATGCATGACGCAGGCGGCATCGTCCCTGACCTGGTGGATGGCGCTATGGATGGTAAAACCCGCGGGATTGATATCGAAGTCGTCGGGGTTGATCTTGTTGGCGTCCTGATCCACTCGCACCAGGCTGGAGGCTGTAATTTCCTCGAACATCATACCGTATGGATTAATAAGAAAGTGGTGCTCGTCACCGGGTATCCGTGCGGAGATATGGGTGAATACCAGATCGTCCCAGCCGTATAGGGCGACCAGACGATAGGCCGCGGCGAGGTCGACTCGGAGCTGCCATTCTTCCTTGCTGACCTGATCTCTTTTTGACGGAATTGAAAGTTGTTCGGACATGGCATTGGCTCCCGTTCTCAGGTGTTGCGCTACTTTTTATTGGAGGCGGCGACCTTTCTGCGGACGGATTTTTGAGTGGCGGTATCAGGCGGGAGAACCAGCATTTCCAGTTCATCCAAAGCCTCACCGGTGTAGACCGCCAGCTTCTGCATACTGGGCAACGTATCGCGGCAGCCCGTGAAACCGAAGTTGAGCGAGCCGGCGTAGCTCAGGCAAGTAATGTTGAGCGCACCGCCGTGGGCAATAAGCGAAACCGGGTACATCGCCTCCAGTCGTGCTCCTTCATAGTAGAGGGTTTCCCCTGGCCCTGGCACGTTGGAGATGGTCACGTTGAACACCGGGCGCATTCGCCCGCCCAGGCCTGACATCAACTGCAGGATGTAGGGCGACATCAGCAGCATGGTGTATTGGGTCAGGGCTTTACGCGGCAGTTTCTGAAGGTGTTGTTTGGCCCTGCGGGTAGAGTGTTTGATGCTCTTCAGTCGCTCGAGGGGGTCGGCTTCGTCGGTCGCCAGTGAGGCAATCATGAAGCTGATCTGGGTACCCGTGCCCTGGTCGTCGGAGGGGCGGATATTCACCGGAATTCCGGCGGTGAGTGGCGTATCCGGCAAACCATCCTGTTCAACAAGAAAGCGGCGCAGGGCAGTGCCACAGAGGTAGAGCACAATGTCGTTCAGGGAACCGTTGGACGCCTGGGCGACCTGTTTGATCCGCTCGAGCTGGTAGTGCTGGGTGGCAAACCGCCGCTGGCCGGTGACCCGGTGATTGAGGGCGGAAACCGGGCCGGCAAAGGGCGCGGTCAGCCCCTCTTCCGGGTGCCGTGCGGACTGGATCAGGCGGTTCATCGCATTCCAGAGCCTCGGTGCCATGTCGGCCTGAATTCTCAGGGCTTCCATGGCCTGGGACAGGGCGGCTGAAATGCTGGCTTCGGAATCTGTCTTGCTGCCCCGTGTCCGTTCCGGGCGTACCGACCATGGCGGCAGCATATTAATCTCACCGGGGTCCTTGCTGAGCACCCGCTGCATCAGCCGAACACCGCTGATGCCATCAATCATGGAGTGATGCATCTTGGTGTAGAGGGCAAAACGGTTGTTCTCCAGGCCCTCGATAATGTGGCATTCCCACAGCGGGCGGGAGAAATCCAGCGGGTTGGAATGCAGCCTGGATACCAGGATGCCAAGTTCCCGTTCACTGCCGGGGCGCGGCAACGCCGAGTGTCGAACGTGGTAGTCGAGATCCAGCTTCTTGTCGACCTTCCAGGACGGGGCGACCAGGCGGCCCAGGAACCCCGAAAAGGCGAGCTTGTAGCACCAGGGCGGCGCTACATCGGCATCGGCTTTCATGCGGGCGAGCATGTCTCTTAGAAACGTCTCCGGAGCATCTTCCGGTAGTGAAAAAATCTGCAGGTTGCCGACGTGCATCGGGGTGTCTTCCGATTCCACCGCCAACCAGGAAGCGTCTAGTGTGCCCAGGCGTTTCATTGATCGTCCTCTTGCTTTATGAAGCTGCCAAACTGCACTGAATCTGATGCGTTTGGATTCGTATAGTTGTTGTTCGAAAGTATACGCAACAACCAGGACAATCACACGAACAAGCAGGTTGAAAGGTTCAGGTTTTTGCGCGCAATCCCATTCCTGTCCTTCCTGCAATTACATGTTGTTGCGAATCCACATTCACTCTTTTTCGGTGGCTTATGCTATTTTCACTAGCTGGCTAATCTAATCACAACAACAATCCTTGGAGGCTTTGTGGAATCGAGTCCACTGATCTCTGCGGGGCTGCCGATTGCCCTGTTTATTATCATGATCGGTATAGGTATGACCCTGACGGTCAGGGACTTCCGCCAAGTGGCTGTGTATCCAAAAGGGATGGTGGTGGGTACCGTTGCCCAGATACTGCTCATGCCCATGGTGGCCTTTGCCATTGCCTCCATGCTCGACCTGTCATCGGCCATTGCCGTGGGGCTGGTGATCATTGCGGCCTGTCCGGGCGGCACTACCTCCAACCTGTTCGTGTTGCTGTCCCGGGGGAACATTGCCCTGTCGATCGTGTTGACGGTCACGGCCAGTCTTATAACCATCGTGACTCTGCCGTTGTTCACCAACTATGCGCTTCAACTCTATGCCGGCACGGAGGAGTCCATCACGCTGCCGGTGGGAAGAACGGTAGGCATGCTGGTGGGGATTGTCCTGTTTCCTGTGGCGATTGGGATGATCTTCCGTACCCGGGCACCAGAGCTCTCACGCCGTGCTGAAAGCGCAGTCAGCGTGTTCGGGGGTGTGGTTCTGGCGTTGCTGGTTGTCGGTCTGATCTGGGGCGTGCGCGACCAGATCTGGGACCTGCTGCGACAGGCCGGCCCGGCAACCCTCCTGTTGAACATTGCCGGTATATTCCTGGGGCTCCTGGCGGGCCGCGTCGTGGGCCTGACCCAGCGCGAATCCATTGCAGTTGCCGTGGAGCTGGGCATCAAAAACAGCACCATTGCCCTGTTGGTAACGCTGACGCTGCTGGAGTCCAGCACCATGTCGATTCCCGCGGCGGTATACGGCGTGCTGATGTTCCCGATCGGTTTCCTGCTGGCGGCCTATGGCCGGAAAGTGATTCCCGCGACTACCATCACGACCACCACCCCGCCGCGCACAGAGACCAAGGCCGGGTAGGCAAGGGGCCGCTTAGTGGCTATGCTCCTGACTTGGGCCGTTTTTTCTGTCGGGAGCTGCCACCATGAATTTTCTCAACGGAATAACCCTGCTGCTGGTGTATCAGTTGGTAGGGGAAGTCACTGTTCGTCTTCTCTCTCTGCCGATTCCAGGGCCCGTGCTGGGTATGGTGATGTTGTTCCTGACGCTGATGATTCGGGGCGCCACGCCAGAGCCACTTGAGAACGCTTCCAGCGCATTGCTCAGCCATCTGTCGCTACTGTTCGTGCCGGCGGGTGTTGGCATGATGAGTCATTTTAGCCGGATTGCGGATGAGTGGCTGCCGATCACGCTGGCCCTGTTTCTCTCCACTATTATCACCATGGTCGCCACCGCCGGCATTATGCAGGTAACCTCGCGATGGTTTGCCCGACCCGAAAATGCGGGAGGGCAGCGGGATGAATGAGCCGGTCATTCGTGATATCTGGGTTTATCTTTCAACGTCGCCGTTGCTTGGCCTGACCATTACGCTGGTGGCCTATGGCCTTGCCTATCGGCTCTATCTCAAGTCCAACTCCAGCCCCCTGGCCAATCCGGTGGTTACCTCAGTGGCGATGCTGATTGCGCTATTGATGCTCACTGGTACCTCCTACGACGAATACTTCGAAGGCGGACAGTTTGTTCACTTTCTGTTAGGACCAGCCACCGTGGCGCTGGCAGTTCCCCTTTACCAGCAGTTTTCCCGCTTGCGCCAACTCTGGTTGCCGGTATCCATTTCCCTGTTGTGCGGTGTCGTGATTGCGGCGGGCAGTTCCATCGGGCTTGCCTGGCTGCTTGGCGGTTCCGCGGAAATCCAGATGTCCCTGGCGCCCAAATCCGCCACGGCGCCGGTTGCCATGGGGATTTCGGAAACCATTGGAGGCATCCCGTCCCTGACCGCTGTTCTGGTAGTGGCCACAGGTATTGTGGGCGCCGTGCTCGGCACCAAGCTGTTTGAATGGATGCGCATCACCGACGACAGTGTGAAAGGTATTGCCATGGGCGTCGCGGCCCATGGCATAGGTACGGCACGGGCGTTTCAGGTCAGTTCCCAGATGGGGGCTTTCTCTGGGTTGGCCATGGCGTTGTCGGCGTTTGCGACGGCGTTGATTGTGCCCTGGTTGGTGGATCTACTCGGTATTTAACCCGGCAGCAGGAGGTAAAGTGGTCATTATCAGAATGTTGATCGTGGTCTTTTCGGCGCTGATATTCGCTGGAACATGGGGCACCGCCAATGCGCAGCAAAGCGTGGAGTCGCAAGACAACAACGTCATCAAAGTGACGTCGCCCCGACTTGAGAGAGATCTCTACGAGACCCCTGCAGCGGTTTCTGTGACCAATGAACCGGATATCAGGGAGGGCCAGCAGAGGCTGCAACTGGACGAGTCCCTGGACACCGTCCCCGGGCTGTTCTTCCAGAACCGCTACAACTTCGCCCAGAATCTGCGGCTGTCCACCCGCGGTTTTGGCGCCCGGGCACCGTTCGGCATTCGCGGTATTCGCATTCAGGTGGACGGTATCCCCTACACTCTGCCGGACGGCCAGTCGCAGATTGACGCGGTGGATCTGGACTCGGCCCAACGTATTGAGGTGATTCGCGGGCCGTCGTCGGTTCAGTACGGTAACGCCTCCGGTGGGGTGATCGACATTACCACGGCCCGTGGAGACGAAATGCCGCCGGGCGCGCGCCTGCGTCAGGATGTGGGAAGCAACGACTATTACAAAACCACGTTCCAGGCCAACGGAAGTGAGGGGGCGACGAGTGGCATCGCAACTGCGTCCTGGCTTAACTACAACGGTTACCGCGATCAGAGCCAGGTTGAGAAAGGCCTTTTCAATGGGCGGGTGTCTCATGGTTGGGGAGCAGGCCAGCGTTTAACGGCCACCTTTAATGCCTTGCACACGCCAAAAGCAGAAGACCCTGCCGGCCTGACAGCGAGCCAGGTGGAGCAGGATCGTCGCCAGGCGACGGCCAATGCCGAACGGCTTGATGCTGGCCAGGATGTGGACCAGCAGACGTTGGGGTTACTGTATGAAACCGCCAAGACGGGAACCGGAGACTTGACCGTCAGCACCTTTTTCACGCGCCGTGATTTCGCCCAGCAATTGCCGTTTCCCGGCCCCAGCCGGATTGCCTACGACCGGCAGTTTTATGGTGTCAGTACGGACTACCAGCAGGGCAGCGAGGTCGCGGGCCTTGCGCTGACCTGGGTGGTGGGCGCCGATCTTCATCGCCAGGTTGATGAACGCCGGCGCTATTCGGTGTCGTTCAACGGTGATGTCACCGGACAAACCCAGGACGAAACCCAGAACGGCACTACCGCCGCGGTGTTTGCCCAGGGTGACCTGGCATTGACGGAGCGCCTGAACGTGTCTCTGGGCACCCGGTTTGATCGCCTGCGGCTATCGGTGGACGATCACAGGATCAGTGACGGCGACGATTCCGGCAGCCGCACCTATCGGGAATTCAGTGGTTTTGCAGGAGTCAGCTATCGGTTGGCGCCACGCCAGCAGTTCTACGCCACGGTGGGCACAGCCTTTGAAGCGCCTACCTTCACGGAGTTTGCCAATCCCGACGGCAGCGGTGGCTTTAACCCCGACATTGAACCCCAGCAGGCGCTTAACCGGGAAGTCGGTATACGCGGCAGCCTGGGGCAGGGGATTCGTTATGACCTGGCACTGTTCTCCATTCGAGTGGACGACGAAATCCTGCCCTATGAGATCAATAACCGTACCTTCTACGAAAACGCCGGGCGCACAGAACGGAATGGGGTGGAGCTTGGCCTGAAGTGGGACATTTCCTACGCCTGGCGGGTAACCAGCGCCGTGACCCTGGCGGACTACACACTCAAGGACTTTACCGACGAGCAGGGCAATGACGCCGATGGCAATCGCCTGCCGGGGTTACCGCAGGAGCAATGGGTTACGGAGGTTGAGTGGCGTGGTGACGGGCAACGGTTTGCTGCCCTGGAGTGGCAGTATGTGGGTGACCTGTACGCCGAGAACAGCAACCAGACCAGGGTCAGCGACTACTGGCTGCTGGGGATTCGGGCCGGTGACAGCGTTCGTGTAGGTAGTCAAAAATTCAGCGTCTACGGCGGTATCCGCAACCTTCTGGATGAGGATTACTTCAGCAATATCCGCATCAATGCCAACGCAGACAGGCCGATAGAAGATCGCGGCTACTATGAGCCCGCGCCCGGCAGAACTTTCTATGCCGGGCTGGAGTGGGCATTCTGACAATTAATAGCGACATTCAATCCGCGTCGTCCGGTTCCCGTTGCGGGCAGTGGCATTCCTCCATGACCACGCCGTTTTCGACGCTTTCCAGGTGGACATCAAAGCCCCACAGGCGGTGCACGTGGCGAAGCACCTCGTCAGTGTCGTCGCCAAGTGGAACCCGGTCGACGGGAATGTGTCGCAGGGTCAGTGATCGATCCCCCCGGACATCCACGTTCCAGACCTGGATATTGGGTTCTCGGTAGCTCAGGTTGTATTGCCGTGCCAGCTTTTCGCGCAGGTTGCGGTAGCCCGGGTCATCGTGAATGGCGGTGATCCGATAGACGTCCTCTTCGTCATCGTTCTGAATGGCAAAGAATTTCAAATCTCTCATCACCTTTGGAGACAGGAACTGCTGAATAAAGCTTTCGTCCTTGAAGTTCTTCATGGCGAAATGCAGGGTTTCCAGCCAGTCGGAACCGGCAAAGTCCGGAAACCACTCGCGGTCCTCGTCGGTTGGATGTTCACAGATCCGACGCAGATCGGTAAACATCGAAAAACCCAGGGTGTAGGGGTTGATGCCCGAATACCAGGGGCTGTCAAAAGGCGGTTGGTAAACCACGGCCGTATGACTTTGCAGGAACTCCATCATGAAACCGTCGTTCACCAAGCCCTTGTCGTACATTCTGTGTAGCAGGGTGTAGTGCCAGAAGGTGGCCCAGCCCTCGTTCATGACCTGGGTCTGGCGTTGTGGGTAGAAGTATTGGCCCAGTTTGCGAACGATACGGATGATTTCCCGCTGCCAGGTTTCCAGCAGCGGTGCATTCTTCTCAATGAAGTAGAGAATGTTCTCTTGCGGTTCTTCCGGATAGCGCTGCTTGCGCTTGACGGGGTCGTCGTCCTCGCCCATCTTCGGAATGGTACGCCACAGGTCATTCAGCCTGCGTTGCTGGTACTCTTCCCGTTCTTTTTGCCGGCGTGCCTCTTCTGCCGCAGAGATCGGCGCCGGGCGTTTGTAGCGGTCGACCCCGTAGTTCATCAGGGCATGGCAGGAGTCCAGGATTTCCTCCACGGCGTCCAGCCCGTAGCGTTCCTCACATTCCGATACGTAGTGACGGGCAAACACCAGGTAATCGATGATTGCGCTGGCATCAGTCCAGGTACGGAACAGATAATTCCCTTTGAAGAAAGAGTTGTGGCCATAGGACGCATGAGCAATCACCAACGCCTGCATGGGCAGGGTGTTTTCCTCCATCAGGTAGGCAATGCAGGGATCGGAGTTGATCACGATCTCGTAGGCAAGGCCCATCTGCCCCCGCTGATACCCTTTTGAGGTAGACAGGAACTGCTTGCCGAAGGACCAGTGGTGGTAGCCCACGGGCATACCGACGGAGCTGTAGGCGTCCATCATCTGTTCGGCGCTGATCACCTCCACCTGATTGGGGTAGGTGTCGAGACCGAACTCCGCCGCGCATTTGGCGATTTCCTCGTCGTATTTCTCGATCAGCGGGAAGGTCCACTCGGAACTGGTGGAGATAGGTTCCCGGGTTTTCGGCTCGTTGGGTCTGTCGATGGTGTCGGTCATGCGGCTTTCCTCTCGAACAACTGGCGGAAGACCGGATAGATTTCACCAGGGTCGGCGATCTGTTGCAGTGCGAAGCTCTGCGGGAACCGCTCCTGTATCTTCTCGTATTCGTACCACAGCATCTGGTGATCCTGGGGCGTGATCTCCACATAGGCGTAGTACTGCACCAACGGCAGGATGCTGTCGGCCAGCAACTTGCTGCAGATGGGCGAATCATCGTTCCAGTTGTCACCGTCCGAGGCCTGGGCGGCATATATGTTCCACTCCGCAGGGGAATACCGGGACTCGATGATCTTGTGCATCAGTTTCAGAGCACTGGATACGATGGTGCCGCCGGTTTCCCGTGAGTAGAAGAACTCTTCCTCGTCCACTTCCTTGGCGCTTGTGTGGTGGCGGATGAAGACCACTTCGATCTTCTTGTAGTTCTTCTTCAGGAACAGATACAGCAGGATGAAGAAACGTTTGGCGATGTCCTTGTGCATCTGGGTCATCGACCCGGACACATCCATCAGGCAGAACATCACGGCACTGGTGGCTGGCTGGGGCTTCTTCACGTGCTGGCGGTACCGCAGGTCAATCTCGTCAATGAACGGGATGCGCCGGACATTGGCCTTGAGATCGGCAATCTCATCCTCCAGGGCTTTGATCTGGTCCTCGTGGCTGAAGGCCGGGTCCAGATCCTCCGGCGCGCTTTTCAGCGCGGCCAGTTCTTCCTCCATTCTGCGGATTTTCTTGCGGCGTGCGCCACCGAGGCCAAGACGTCGGGCATGGGCGCCTCGTAATGAGCGAACCACGTCCAGCTTGGCGGGTATGCCCTGGGTTGAAAAACCGGAGCGAACGTATTTGAACGCCTCGGTGTCTTTCAGCTTTTTACGGGCGAGATTGGGAAGTTCCAGGTCATCAAACAGAAAGTCGAGGAATTCTTCCTGGGTAATCTGAAAGGCGAACTCATCCATGCCTTCGCCATCCGGGCTGGCCTGGCCCTGTCCCTGGCCTCCGCCGCCACCTCCCGGAGGTTTGGGCACAGTGTCACCGGTTACGAACTCCTTGTTGCCCGGATGCACCATCTCCCGCTTGCCACCCTGGCCATGGTGGAAGATTGGTTCGTCAGTATCCCGGGACGGAATACTGACATTCTCACCACGCTCAATATCCGTAATGGAGCGCCGGTGAACCGCGTCCGCCACGGCCTTCTTGATGTGATGGCGGTAACGGCGCAGGAAACGTTCCCGGTTTACCGCGCTCTTGTTCTTGCCGTTCAGTCGCCGGTCGACTACGTGGGTCATACCCATAGTTTCACTCCAGTTCAGCGTATGAAGGCTGACTTATTGAGACTTACGAACCCGCAGGTACCATTCCGCAAGGAGGCGGACCTGTTTCTCCGTGTAGCCTCGATCGACCATACGTTCGACGAACTGCTTGTGCTTGTTCTGATCCTCCTGGCTGGCCTTCGGATTGAAGGAAATAACCGGCAGCAGGTCCTCGGTGTTGGAGAACATTTTCTTCTCGATCACGCTGCGCAGTTTTTCGTAGCTGAGCCAGGACGGGTTGCGACCCTGGTTGTTCGCCCGTGCCCGCAACACGAAATTGACCACCTCGTTGCGGAAGTCTTTCGGGTTGCTGATGCCGGCCGGCTTCTCGATTTTCTCCAGTTCGTCGTTAATGGACGAGCGGTCGAGAATTTCCCCGGTTTCCGGATCACGGTATTCCTGATCCTGAATCCAGAAGTCGGCATAGGTGACGTAGCGATCGAACAGGTTCTGGCCGTATTCGCTGTAGCTTTCGAGGTAAGCCGTCTGGATTTCCTTGCCAATAAACTCAACGTAGTGAGGCGCCAGGAACTCCTTGATAAACCGCAGGTAGCGGTCGTGGGTCTCGGCCTGGAATTGTTCCTGCTCGATCTGTTTTTCCAGCACATAGAGCAGATGAACCGGGTTTGCGGCTATTTCCGTGGTGTCGAAGTTGAACACCTTGGACAGAATCTTGAATGCGAAACGGGTGGACAGTCCGTCCATGCCCTCGTTTACGCCGGCTGTATCCCGATATTCCTGGATCGACTTGGCTTTCGGGTCGGTGTCCTTGATGTTTTGGCCATCGTAAACCCGCATCTTGGAAAAGATACTGGAGTTTTCCGGCTCTTTGAGCCGCGACAGGATGGAGAACTGCGCCAGCATATCCAGGGTGTCCGGTGCGCAGGGGGCGCCGGAGAGGGAACTGTCGCGCAGCAATTTGCGATAGATATCAATCTCTTCCGTCACCCGCAGGCAGTAGGGCACCTTGACGATGTATACCCGGTCAAGGAAGGCCTCATTGTGCTTGTTGTTACGGAAGGTCTGCCACTCGGACTCGTTGGAGTGGGCCAGGATAATACCGTCGAACGGCACGGAGCCCATGCCTTCGGTGGTGTTGTAGTTGCCTTCCTGGGTGGCGGTGAGCAACGGATGCAGCACCTTGATAGGCGCCTTGAACATTTCCACGAATTCCATCAGGCCCTGGTTGGCCTTGCACAGGCCGCCGCTGAAGCTGTAGGCGTCCGGGTCATCCTGGGAGAAGTCTTCCAGCATGCGGATATTCACCTTGCCTACGAGGGCGGAGATGTCCTGGTTATTGTCATCACCCGGCTCGGTCTTGGATACACCCACCTGGTCCAGTACCGACGGGTACATCTTGACCACACGGAACTGACTGATGTCGCCGCCATACTCGTGCAGGCGTTTTACCGCCCAAGGCGACATGATGGACTTGAGGTAGCGGGGCGGGATGCCGTATTCCTCTTCCAGAATGCTGGCATCCTCGGCGGGATCGAACAGGCCTAGTGGCGACTCGTTAACGGGTGACCCTTTGATCGCATAAAAGGGCACTTTCTGCATCAGTGACTTGAGTTTTTCAGCGAGCGAGGACTTGCCGCCACCGACGGGGCCGAGCAGGTAGAGGATCTGTTTCTTCTCTTCCAGGCCCTGGGCAGCGTGGCGGAAGAAGGAGACAATGTTTTCCACGGCCTCTTCCATGCCATAGAACTCGGAGAATTCCGGGTAACGCTTGATCACCTTGTTGGAAAAGATACGTGACAGCCGGGAGTCACGGGATGTGTCGATATGTTCCGGCTCGCCAATGGCCAGTAACATCCTCTCTGCGGCAGTGGCGTATGCCGCCGGGTCCTTTTTGCAGATCTCCAGGTATTCCTCAAGAGTGTATTCTTCTTCTTGAGTTGCTTCATACCGGTCTTTGAAATGCTGCATTATGCTCATAGATGGCCCCTCGCTTGCTCTCTTGCCATGAAAAGACAGCTTTTAGTTCACACAATATCCCCGTTGCTGTTGGGTCCGCCGCTCCAGGCGGTCGTTATGGTTATGGGTGGAAGTATAGGGAGTAACAGACCGATTTACGCCGACGCGTTTATGTCGGTCTTGTTACTGTGAGCTTAGTTCAAGCTTCGGGACTTGGACAGGCGTAAAAGCGTTAAGGTTCATTAAATTGTGTATCAGCGCTTTCTGAGACGGAACACGCTCTCCGTCGCGCCAGCAAGCCCTTTACGCTTGGTAAACGGGTGATCTTTTGCCAGTGTATTGGTGAGTATGTGTTCGATCTCGTAATCAGCGGAGTATAGTTTCAGTACTTCTTCGTTACTGACATTGAACGGTGGGCCCTTGATGTCGGTGTCGTAGTCCAGGGTGATCAGAAGTATGCGGGTGCCATCCGGAATCACGGCGGTCAGGTGGTCGACATAACCCTGGCGCATGTGGGGTGGCAGGGCGATCAGGGCGGCACGGTCGTATACCAGTCGGGCGTGCTTCAGGTCCTCCGGCACCAACTGGAAAAAGTCGCCACACCAGAGTTCCAGATCGTCGTGGGCGAATTTCGTGAAGGGCTCACCCGGGTGAACCTTCGCTTTCTCCTGGCTCTCTTCGAAAAAGTCCTTGCAGGCAACCTCGCTCAATTCCACGCCGATGACAGCGTGGCCGCGGTCATGGAGCCACCACATATCATGGGCCTTGCCGCACAGGGGAACGAGCACGGCGCCGATACCATTGCCGGCAAGTTCTGGCCAGTGGTCATGGAGGTACTGATTAACGGTGCCTTCGTGGAAGCCGATTTCTTTCTTGGCCCAGCGTTCGTGCCAGAACTGATGTTCCATGAGTGTTCCCCTTTTCGCCAATTGGAGGTTTAGCTCAGTCTAACTTAATCTGGGGCTCTGTTGGTCGGCCAAAAACTTCATGAATAAGGAACGACGAATGAAAGCCGTATTTCTGGACGCAGACACACTGGGTAACGATGTGGACCTCTCGCCGATTGAGGCAGTGACCGGGGAGATGGTCAAACATCCGCGAACGTCCCCCGAGCAGGTGCAGGAGCGCATACGGGGATTCGACACGGTATTGGTGAATAAGGTTGTGCTGTCGCGGGAGCACTTCGAGGCCAGCCCGGAGTTAAAGACGGTTGCGGTGGTGGCGACGGGGCTGAACAACATTGATAAGGACGCGGCGAAAGACCACAACGTAACGGTGATGAACGTGACCAACTACGGCCGCTCCACCGTGGCTCAGCACACCATGGCGTTGATTCTTGCGCTGGCCACGCGCTTGGTGGATTACGACAAAGACGTGCGGGCCGGGCGCTGGGGGCAAAGTTCGATGTTCTGCCTGATGGACCATCCCATCATGGAACTGGAAGGGCGCACGCTGGGGGTTGTCGGCTATGGCGACCTTGGGCAGGGCGTTGTTGAGCGCGCAAAGGCATTCGGGATGAATATTGTGCTTGGCGCCAGGCCCGGCCAGGCAACTGGTGAGGTGGACGGTTACCCCCGCATTCCCATGGATGAGCTGCTGCCCAAAGTGGATGTGCTGTCGCTTCATTGCCTGCTGACGGATGACACCCGGAATATGATAGGCGCCCGCGAACTGAAGATGATGAAAACGGAGGCGCTGCTGATCAATACCAGCCGTGGCGGGCTGGTGGACGAGCAGGCGCTGGCGGACGCCCTGCGGGCGGGGACTATTGGCGGTGCCGGCTTTGATGTGCTGACGGAGGAGCCGCCCCGAAATGGCAATGCGTTGCTGGCGGATGATATTCCCAACCTGATTGTAACGCCGCATTCGGCCTGGGCGAGTCGGGAAGCGCGGCAACGAATCGTCGATATTACGGCGCGTAATCTGTCTTCGCTGGTCTGATTTTCTGACGGTTTTCCCGGGTACGCCCCCTCACTCCCCCCTGAAAAGTTCGCAGCCGTATGACGCGGCTGCGGTTCTTCCCCGCCTAAACTCCCTGTGAAATGCCCCCGATAGGGGCATGCGTTTCACCAACGCTCAAACAATAACAACAGGGCGATACCTATGATCAGACCTCTCCTGGCTCTTGCGCTTTCCTGTGTTTTCTTTTCCGCGCCGGCGTTCTCTTTTGAACGCGGTGAACTGCTTATCTGGATCAACTCCGACAAGGGGTATGAAGGACTGGCTGAAGTCGGCCGGCGCTTCGAAGCCGAAACCGGCATTCCTGTGACCGTGGAGACGCCGGACGATCTCACCTCCGAGTACGACCATTACGGCTATTCCTCCAAGGCGCCCGATATCGTGATCTGGCCCCATGATCGTTTTGGAAGCTGGATCAATGAGGGCCACCTGCGCCCCATCGAGCCGTCCGAGCAGGTGCGTGAGGCTATTGCACCCTTTGCCTGGCAGGCGGTTTCCGTGGGCGATCGGGTGTATGGCTACCCGATCGCCATGGAAGTGGTCAGTCTGCTCTACAACAAGGACCTGATCTCAACACCGCCCGCCACTCTGAAAGGCGTGAAAGCTGAGCATCAACGACTGAGCGCGCAGGGTATTGAGGCCATCTCCTGGGACTACAAGAATGTGTATTTTTCCTGGCCAGTGTTCGCCGGATCCGGTGGGTACAGTTTCGGCCTGGAAAACCAGGTTTACGACCTCTCCGATGTTGGTGTGGACACAGATGGCGCTGTCGGTGCCGTGGCAGGCATAAAAGACTTGCTGGATTCCGGTGTGCTGTCGGCAGATGCGGATTACGGCACCATGATGAACGGATTCAAAACTGCCCAGACAGCGATGATCATCAACGGTCCCTGGGCCTGGAGCGAGATACGGGACGCCGGTATCAACGTGGGCATTGCCGACGTGCCCACTGTCAGCGGTGAACCTGGAAAACCCTTCGTGGGTGTATTGGCCGCAGGAATCAGTGCAGTGTCCACCAACCACGAACTGGCCCGTCGGTTCATGGAGGACTATCTGCTGACCGAATCCGGCCTGCACGCCGTGAATGACGACAAGCCCCTTGGCGCCGTGGCCCAGCTGGATGTGGTGAAAACCCTCAGCGAAGACCCGTTTATTGACCATACCTTCCGTTCCGCCAGTCGTGGGGAAATCATGCCCAACATTCCTGAAATGAAACGCTTCTGGGATCTGATGACCATCCGTTTTGATGGCATGTTGGCCGATGATTACCCCATAGCGTCCACGCTAAAGGAGGCCGCAGGCAGGCTTGAGCGGCTGGATGACATGCGGGGCTGGACGCGCCGGCATTACGTTACGAACTGAGTGAGCTCGCTATGGCATTCCCCCGATTAGAATTGACCATCCGTTCCCGGGTGATCCTGTTGTTTACCCTGTTGATTGGCCTGTCCGTTGCGTCATCGGCCCTGGTTTACCAGCGCATAGCCGGCATTGGTGACAGTGTTGATCAGCAGGCACGCGGCATCGCCGGCCAAATGGTTGCCATTGATGAGCAGTCCGAACTCATTGACCAGCAAAGGGCGTTGGGCAAGCTGTCCGAACGCGTTACGGTCGCCCAGCAACATATGGGTGCGATGCAGTATTGGTATTTTCACGCCGCTCTGAATGCGGACATGGAGTCCCTGGACAAGGCTCAAGCCGCCTCCGAACAGTTGGTGGGCGAACTGGCTGCCATGGTGGCGGCCGATAGCAGCCTGCAGGCGGAGATCGCGGAAATGACAGAAACCGTGGAGCAGTACCGCACGCTCGGCGAAAAAATGTTCGAGTTCTTTGAAAAGTCCATGATGCTGATGGGGCGTTCGATGGCGGAGGTCGCCCGGGAACAGGCCGTTAGTCTCACGGCTAGCCTCAACGATATCCGCAGCGGCTACCAGCAACGGGAGGCCGTACTCACCGGGGGCGTGTTGGAAGCCGGAGAGACAGTCAGACGTGCCAGTGATCAGGTCGCCATAAGTGGCGGTGCTATTCGACACGAAATTGATCGGGCTGGATCGGTCAGCCTGATAATGGCTGGCGCGCTCGTTATCTCGGCATTGTTGCTGGGCACGCTGTTCCTGCGTTCACTGCTTCGTCCGGTGCGCAGGTTGGGGCAGCGTATTGGCGAAATACAGGCCGACAATGACCTGCGGGGCAGCCTCGAGTACCGCAAGAACGATGAATTAAGCGTGATCACCCGCGCCTTTGATCAGATGCTGGCGCGATTTGGCGGTCTGATCGGTCATGTCGCTGCCTCCACCAATGAATTGGGGGATATGGCGGCTCAGGGACGGGAAAGCAGTCAGAGTCTTGCCGACCAGGTTGGACGCCAGCAACAGGAAACCAGTCTGGTGGCGACAGCCGCAAACGAAGTTACTGCCACTGCGGAAGAAGTCCGGAAGAGTGCCAACCACGCGGCATGCCTTGCCGATGAGGTTGGTGGATTGACGCACAGTGGCGGTCAATCGGCGGATGAAGCCGTTGCCGCCATGGCTAGGCTGGAAACACGAGTGGAAGCCGTGGCCGAAACCATCACCGGGCTGGCCAGCCAAAGCCAGTCTATCGGCCAGGTCGTGGATGTAATTCGGGGCATTTCGGAGAAAACCAACCTGCTGGCATTGAACGCTGCCATTGAAGCGGCCAGGGCCGGTGAAATGGGCCGGGGGTTTGCCATTGTGGCCGACGAAGTGCGGGGTCTGGCCAGCCAGACGGCGAACTCGACCGGGCAGATAGACGATCTCGTGTCATCGTTGCAGGCACAATCCCGTGATGCCGTTGAAGCGGTGGAGGCGGGGCGGGAGGAGAGCCGTACAACCGTCCAGCGCATCCGGCAATGCAGCGAGAGCCTGGGGCTGATCGATGAGAAGGCGGGCGAGATGCGTTTGCTCAACCAACAGGTCGCCCAGGCTGCGGCTGAGCAGAGCGAGGCTGTCAGCAAAATCGACGAAAACCTGATCAACCTCAAGCGCCAGATTGAAGACATTTCAGACAATGCCCGCGATACCGGAAGCATGACCGATTCCCTCGCGTCACTGAGCGAAGTGCTGAGAGGAAATATCAGCCAGTTCCGATACTGAGCCGAAACCGCTAGTAAAAGCCACACAATCCGCCATACTTTGTTGTGATTTGGTATCTGACTGATAATCTGTACAAAACACTGGCAAACAGGACGTTGTGTGGCTTCATTTCAATTCAAAGATCGGCTTCAGTCTGCGGAAACCTGGATTCTCGCCAATCCCAATCCACCGCAACACTGGCCATGGACCTGGCTTTATAAAACCGGGCGTACCGCCTATGCGCTGGTGCGGGACGTCGTTAGTGGCAACCTGACGCTTCATGCCATGAGCCTGGTGTATACCACCTTGCTGAGTATTGTGCCGTTGCTGGCCTTGAGCTTTTCGGTGCTCAAGGCGCTGGGCGTACACCAGCGTATGGAACCCTTCCTGTTCCAGTTCTTTCGGCCCATGGGCCCCCAGGGCGTCGAGATTGCCGAGCAGATTCTGGGCTTCGTGGATAACATGAAAGTGGGTGTGCTCGGCTCGGTCGGCCTGGCACTGCTGGTTTATACCGTGGTGTCACTGGTGCAGAAGATCGAGCGTTCTTTCAACATGATCTGGCGGGTGCCGGACATGCGCTCGATGGCCCAGCGCTTCAGTAATTATCTCAGCGTTATCATGGTGGGGCCGTTGTTGATGGTGTCGGCCATCGGTATCAGTGCCACCATTTTCTCGTCGGCGTTCGTGCAGGCGCTGATGGAAATCGAACCGCTCGGCTCCATGATTGTCTTCGCCACCCGCTTTACCCCATTCATGCTGGTGGTCGGGGCGTTCACCTTCGTATACGTGTTCATTCCCAACACCCGGGTGAAGCTTCGCTATGCGTTCATCGGTGGACTGGTGGCAGGTATATCCTGGCAGGCGGCGGGTATGCTGTTTGCGTCGTTTGTCGCCGGTTCCGCCAAGTACGCTGCCATCTATTCCAGTTTCGCAATCGGCATCATCCTGTTGATCTGGGTGTACCTCAACTGGATGATTCTGCTGCTGGGGTCCAGCATTGCCTTCTATCTCCAGAACCCGGGCTCGGTGGCCAAACGCCGCCAGGTGCGGTTGTCGCCGGAACTTCTGGAAAAAACCGGGCTGGCGTTGATGTGGCTGGTGGCGAAACCCTTCAGCGAGGGCCGGCCGGCACCGCAGCAGGAAGCGGTTGAGCAGCAACTCAGGGTGCCGGGGGAGGTGACCCGTGGTATCAGCGACAAGCTGATCCGCGCCCAACTGCTGACATTGGCCGGTCGCAACGGCGATTGCCTGGCTCCGGGCCAGTCCCTCGAGAGGATCACCGTTGGCAGCGTGCTGGAAGCCATACGTCGTGATGAGGATCGGGTTGCTGACCGTTTACCTTATGCCGTGCCGAGCCATCTGATGGAACGCCCTCCGGAGCACGAATCGGTGTCCTTCGCCGAACTGCTGAAGCAGGAAGGGGGTTACGGAGAAAAAACCTAGGCGCGGGTTTTTGCACCCGCTTCCAGGGTATCGAGGATCACCTTGCGTACCCGCGTAAACTGCTCCCTCGAGATGTTAGTAATACGCAATACGTCGTCTTCCGGCATATTGCGCTGGTGGGCGTGGCGTAACACCTCCCGGGTGCCGATAATAATACCGTCGTTCAGCGGGGTGTGTTGCTGCCTCGGTGCCGGCCGTTCCGCCGCCAGAAGCTGGGCGTGGTATTTAGGCGGCAGCCCCCATTCATTGGCCAGTAGTTGTGACGTGGCCCACTGGTAGCGGGAAAGGGCGATGTGGATCAGCGAGGGTGGCGGTTCCGCCAGCCCGGATTCCGTCCTGCAGACGCGCTGCAACTCCCTTCGTAGTGTGATGTAAGAGAGTGCTGGCAGTAGGCCTGCCATGAAATAGACGCTGCTATCCTGGCCCTGAATCTTCGCAATCAACTCCGCACTGCGGGCACAGGTGAGCCCCCAGCGCCATACCCGTTGTGCAAAGAGTGCTTCCCGACTGTTCCTGGCCGCCATCATCGGCCGCATGATGGCGGCGGAAATAACGTTGCGAATACCGTCCATACCCAGAACAAAGACCGCCTGGTCCACCGAGTCGATGGACTGGTCGCCGGTGCGGAAGTAAGGGCTGTTGGCAATTTGCAGTAGTTGGTCGGTCAACGCGGGGTCATTGAGGATGATCTCCGTCAGTTGGTTACGGCCTGTATTGGCATCGGAGAGTGCCCGCATCAGCATCGGCAGGGTCATGGGTTGGCGAGGTAATTCGTCCAGTTCACTATTGGCGATTCGCCAGCGCAGTTTTTCCAGCACTTCATCCCATTGCCCGGTTTCTGAGCGCAGCGTGGCGGGGGGTGAGTCAAGCAGCCAGCAAAACAGACGTTCTTCCAATTTGTCGATCAGGGCCGGGTCTATGTCCGGGCTGTCGTTTGTAGAAACAACCGGGTTGAGCAGGCGGGATTCAGGTGCTGTTGCGGTTGTTGGTTTGTCGGACGAGAAAAGTCCTGAAATCCAGGAAATAAAGCCTGGCATCCGATGCCTCCGGGAAAAGAATAGTCGCCGGGAAATACATACCCGTACACCGCGAGTATAGAATGAGCTGGCGACTATGCACAGTATAACAGCAGGCTTTTTGGCGCTAGAGCCTCAGAAAACAGAGCCTCCGAAGACGAACACCAATTGGCAGATACCGGCGGCGAAGCCCAGGAAGGCGCCCACCAGTATCAGTTTGATTTCGTCCTCCTGGAAGCAGGGCCGAAGAAGGTCCTGGAATTCCTCAGATGAGAGGGCGATCATGCGCTCCACCATGATGCTTTCCACGGCCCTTGCCCGGTCGGTTTCGAACACCGGGTTATTGAAGGAGGTTTGCGAAATTTCGATGGCTTTTTTGCCGACCTGGTTCTTTAGGGTCGCAAAGCCTGTTGGTCCAAACGCCATCTGAGTCAGGGCCTTACCCATGCCGGCGGTTTCGTCCACCAGGGGTTTAATGTGTTTTTTGACCATGTTGCGGGCCCGGTCGCCCTTTGGGCCCTCCAGTATGGCGTTGATGATGTTGCCAACCGTGAGTATTTCGTGGGTGACGATGTGGCAGAAGGATTCGGCGACTTCCTGCTGGCGTTTGAGGAACAGTCCCTGGAATCGGAAAGGGCCGACTTTCTTTTCGTGCAAGGGCCGGAAGATCACGTTCAGCGCGATCCAGTTGGTTGCCCAGCCCACCATCAGGCCGAAGAAAGGCAGTACCCACCAGCTTTGGTAGAAATACCAGACGGTCATCTGAACCAGGCCGAACAGGAAGCCGAAATAGAACCCGGAGTTGATGATGAAACGGAATTCCACTTCCCCGCACTCGATGAAGATCCGGTTCAGCAGCCGTTTGTCCTTGGCCAAGCGTTCGATGACCATGCTTTTGATGTCGAGCAGGTCTTCGATGTTGTCGGAAACGTCACCCACCAGGTTGTCCACCAGTTGCGGGGTGGACTTGCGTACCCGGTCGTAGACCATGTTCCTGGCTGAGGAGGGCAGGTTTTCCCAGAAGGTGGGATATTCCTTGAGCATCAGTTCGTCGACGTATTCTTCGGTGCGGGGTTCGACGGTGTAGAGGATGTGGGCTGCCAGTACCTTGGGGTCGATTTGCTGGAAGATTTCCTGCACGGTGCCAATCTTGGAGATGGTGGCGTCGACGCTGATGGCGGCCATTTTTCGGGCCTTTGAGGGGATGATGCCCTGCCAGCCCAGTAACGGGGGCTTGCCGACGAATTCCAGCGGGTAGAAAGTCATTTTGATGGCCAGCCAGTTCGTGGTCCAGCCGATCAGGGCGGCAATGACGGGGATACTGAGGTATTGCCAGAATTCTGGGGTGCTTAGCAGGCTTGTCATCCGGTGTTCGCTTTTTGGGTTCTGGAGTTTGCTGCATTACGGGGAGGCCTTTCCAAAACACGCTCCTTGCGGCACATCCCTGTGGCGCTTGGGCTCCGCCATCCATGGCTCCGCACAGTTTTGGAAAGGCCTCCCCGTAATACAGCCCCGACTACAGAGCTATCCTCAACAGACTTATCACTCGACAGGGATAATGTTGTCGGGGGCCGGCTCTGTCAATGACTTGCGCGCCAGATTGAGATGGCGGCACAGTCGGTAGGCTCAACCGCCGATATCACCCCACAACCACTGACACAGCGCCATGGCGGCAACCGGGGCGGTTTCAGTGCGTAAAACGCGGGGGCCGAGGGCAACGGGGAGGAAGCCGGCGGTTTCGGCAGCGGTGATTTCGTCCGGGCTTAGGCCGCCTTCGGGGCCGATCATCAGCGCGACGCGAGCGGGCTTGGCAAGGGTGTCCAGGGATTGTTCGGTGCGGTGGTGTAGAACCAGGCGCAAATCGCAGTCACCCGAGCTTTCAAACCATTCCGACAGTGTCATCACCGGTACTATCTCGGGCACCCGGGCTCGGCCGCATTGTTCGGCGGCGCTGATGGCGACGGATTGCCAGTGGCGCAGGCGTTTGTCTTCACGGTCGCCTTTGAGTTTGACGTCGCAGCGTTCGGTGGTCAGCGGTACGATGCGGGTAACGCCCATTTCCACGGCTTTCTGAACGGCGTAGTCCATGCGGTCACCTTTCGACAGGGTTTGCCCGAGTACGACCTCCAGATGGGACTCGGTGACATTGGCGGACGGCGTTCCCACCTCGACCGACACGTGTTTCTTCCCGGCCTCGGTGATGGTGGCGGGGTAGTCGTTGCCGTCGCCGTTGAACAGCAGCAGTTCCTGGCCGGCCTGCATGCGCAGCACACGGCCGACGTGTTGCGCTGCATTGTCGTCCAGGCCGGCTGTGGCGCCTTCACTCAGGGGTGAGTCGGTGTAGATGCGGGGGATGCGCATGATGTTTGTCAGTCCCGTACGGCGATTTCGATGCCTTCTGTGGCCACTTGGGCCAGGTGGCGGATCTGTTCTTCGGTGATCACGTAAGGGGGCATAAAGTAGACTACGTTACCCAGTGGCCGCAATAGCGACTGGCGGGTGAGCGCATGCTGGTATACGCGGATGCCGCGCCGCTCCTGCCAGGGGAAGGGCTCTTTGGTGGCTTTGTTTTTCACCATTTCCACCGCCAGGGTCATGCCGTGCTGGCGGATGTCGCCGACGTTGGGGTGGTCCGCCAGGTGGGCGACGGAGTCTGCCATACAGGTGCTCAGGCGTTTGTTGTTTTCGATGACATTGTCATCGCGGAAGATGTCCAGGGTGGCCAGGGCCACGGCGCAGCCAATGGGGTTGCCGGTGTAGCTGTGGCTGTGCAGGAAGGCCTTCAGGGTTTCGTAATCGTCGTAGAAGGCGTTGTAGACGGTGTCCGTCGTCAACACCACCGACAATGGCAGGTAGCCCGCGGTCAGTCCTTTGGACAGGCACATGAAATCCGGAGTGATACCGGACTGCTCGCAGGCGAACAGGGTGCCGGTGCGGCCGAAGCCAACTGCGATCTCGTCGGCGATCAGGTGCACGCCATATTTGTCGCAGGCTTCGCGCAGTTTGGTGTGGTAAATCGGATGGTGCATGCGCATGCCGCCTGCGCACTGAATCAGTGGTTCGACCACCACGGCACAGATTTCGTCACGCTTTTCGGCCAGTAGCGCGTCCATGGCCTCGAACTGCCGCAGCGCGTACTCCTCGTCGGTCTCGCCCGGCTCCTTGTTGAACGCATCCGGGGAGGGCGCCGTCATGACTTCCATCAGCAGCGGCTGATAGGTGTCCTTGTAGAGGGCAACATCGCCCAGTGCCAGTGCCCCCAGGGTTTCGCCATGGTAGCTGTTGCTCAGGTTGACGAAGTTTTTCTTGCCCGGTTTGCCCTGATTCTTCCAGTAGTGGAAGCTCATCTTGAGCGCGGCTTCAATCGCAGAAGAGCCGTTGTCGGCGTAGAAGCACTTATTGAGGCCTTCAGGGGTCACTTCGATCAGTCTCTCGGAGAGGCTGACCACCGGCTCGTGGGTAAACCCCGCCAGGATCACATGCTCCAACTGACCAATCTGCTCCTGAATAGCCGCGTTGATTCTGGGGTTCGCATGGCCGAACAGGTTGACCCACCAGGAGCTCACGGCGTCGATGTAGCGGTTGCTTTCGAAGTCCTCAAGCCAGACACCTTCGCCCCGTTTGATGGGCACCAGGGGCAAGGTGCCTTCGTGGTCTTTCATCTGGGTGCAGGGGTGCCATACGGATTTGAGGCCGCGGGCGACGAGGTCAGCGTTGCGCATGATAAATCTCCGTCAAACGGTGGGGTTCTGTCAGGTTCCAACAAAAGGTCGGCTGTTAACCAGTGCGAATATTACAGTTAACAACGCCTGCTGACCACTATGCCATCCACCGATGACCGGCGGGCCAATGTGTGAATGAAACTCACCGCGCACAATCAGGCCATTCTTTTACGGAGGCCTTTATGGAACTGGAATTGAGACATTCATACGATGCTGGCCTGGACCGGGTGCTTGGGGCTTTCTTCGACGAGGCCCATATCCAGGAGAAAAACCAGCGGCTGGGTTCGCGCAATGTGAATATACCGGAGCTGACCCGTGACGACTTGTCCGCGAAGGTTGTGGTTGAGCGTGAAATGACGGCCTCCACCGAGGTGCCCGGCATCCTGGCGAGCTTTCACAAAGAGTGGAATCGCGTACGCCAGGAAGAGCACTGGTTCCGCAAGGACGACGGGGAATGGCATTGCGAGTTCCGGGTAAAAATTGAAGGCGTGCCCGCGAAGATCAAGGGCAATATGCGCCTGCAGGGCACAGACCAGGCCTGCATCAACTACGTTACGCTGAATGTCTGGTGCGAAGTGCCGTTACTGGGCAAGAAAATTGCGCGGTTTCTGGCGGATGATTCCCATACCAAGATTGAGAAGGAGTATAGAATTACTCGGCAGCTGTTATGAGGTAGCGGGCCGGTATTTCTTGAAATTTTCTGCTTGTTCAAAAATCTCTTTGTAAACCTCATCCCGGTCAATGGGTGGGTAGCCATGCTTCCCCAACAGCAGGATGAGGTCCACCTTCAGTTCGGCCTTAATATCCTCGCGCCGGTTCCAATCGGTGTACTTCATCTTGTCGTCCACCACAGCTTTTACCGCTTCGGAAAGAGGCAGCAGCTTTTCTTCAGGGTATGTAAAGTCATACTTGACCGCCAGATCTTTCAGAATGTCATAGAAGGCTTTGACTTCCAGGTCGATCCCCAGCTCCTCAAAGGAGCTGACTTCATGTTTCAGTGACTGGATCATGCCCAAGTAGCGGTCGATAATCTCGTCGGTGAAATCCTCAACGACCTCACCTCTCAGGATGTCTGCTTCCTTTCGTTCATTGTATTTCTCTACCAGCGCCTGAAGCTGCTTCGAGAAGTCGACACCTCGGGCTTTATTGACCCTTTTGAAATCCTCGATCGCTTTGGCGAGAAGCTGTTGGAGAAGTTTGATCTTAGTATTAGGAAGTTTGATTTTCTCGATTTTGGCCAGATAGTCATCGTCGAAAATATTTCGCGCTTCGGCGCCATCTTCGCCAAGCTTGAAAATTTCCTCCACGCCGTCGGCTTTCAGGGCCTCCGTCATCATCTCCCGCACCCGAGCATTCATCTGGGCTGTGTCCGGGGCATGGCCTCGGGTCAGTTTGAAAACGATGGAGCGAATTGCCAGATAAAAATGAATGCGGTCCCGCTCGGCCTGGGTTACGCCCTCTGAACCACTGCAAATGTCATAGGCCGCTTTCAGACGTTTTACCAGCGCCATGAAGCGCTTCTCAATCTTGTCCGTGAGTTGGGCGTACTCGGCGGCCTGGTTCAGGCAATTCAGTTGTTGTACCGGGCTGCCCTGGAAATAGAGACGGTCATCAAACTTGTGAAACAGTTTGCCAAGTAGGTCCAGATGGTCTTTGACCACAATGATCGACTGCTCAATTTCCTCGATGTTCTGCTGGTCGGCTTTGTTGTAGTGGGCCAGTGCCAGGTTCATCTGTTTCTTGATGCCGATGTAGTCCACCACCAGGCCTTTGCGCTTGCCTTCAAATTTCCGGTTGACCCGGGAAATGGTTTGAATCAAGTTATGGCGCTGGATGGGCTTGTCAATGTAGAGGGTGTCCAGAAACGGCACATCAAAGCCGGTAAGCCACATGTCCACTACAATAGCGATCTTGAAGTTGGATTTGGGGCTTTTGAACTGGCGGTCTAGCTCCTTGCGATAGTCCTGAGTGCCTAGCATGTCCCAGAGGGGCTTGGGATCATCCTTGCCCCGGGTCATGATCAGTTTGACCCTCTCCATGGGCTTGATCTCTTTTCGGTCCTTGTCTGAAAGATCGGCACCGGGTTCGCAGACCAGGACTTGGTTCCACTGCGGTCGAAGCGCGATCAGTTCCTGCCATAAGTTGTAAGCGATATTTCGATTGCTGCACACGAACATCGCTTTACCTTTGACGGTAGCCCCTTCCTCTACCCTCTGTTCGTAGTGATGGACAAAGTCCTTAGCCAGCGTACGCAGTCGATCCGGATCGCCCAGGATCACGCTCATGTTGGCGCTGGCTTTTTTGCTCTCCTCAATCTGGTACTCGCTGGCGCCGTCTTCAGCACACTGCTCGTAGTAGGCCTCTATTGCCTGAAGCTTTTCGTTGTCCAGGATTACCTTGGCGGCCCGGCCCTCGTAAACAATCGGTACCGTAATGTCGTCTTTGACCGATTCGGTCATGGTGTAGCTGTCCACCACTTCACCGAAAACATCGAGAGTAGCGTCGATGGGAGTACCTGTGAAACCGACATACGTGGCATTGGGGAGTGAATCGTGCAGGTACTTGGCAAACCCGAAGCTGCGTTTCACGCCGTTTTCAGTGACACGGATTTTCTGGTCCAGGTTCACCTGGCTTCGATGGGCTTCATCAGAAATGCAGATCACGTTGTAGCGATCAGTCAGTAATTCGGTGTCTTCGGTGAATTTATGAATGGTGGTCAGGAAGACCCCGCCGCTGGTTCGGCCTTTTAGCAGTTCACGTAAATGATCGCGGCTCTCCACGCTGATCACCGTTTGGTCGCCAATGTACTCCTTGGCGTTGGTGAACTGGCCAGAAAGCTGGTCATCAAGATCCGTTCTGTCTGTAATCAGAACAATTGTCGGGCTTTCGAAATCCACACTTTTCATCAGCAGGCGCGAGAGAAAGAGCATGGTGAAACTCTTGCCGCAGCCAGTCGCTCCGAAATACGTGCCGCCTTTGCCGTCGCCCCCGGGCTTGCGGTGCTCCAGGATGTTTCTGAACAACTTCCCAGCGGCATAGAACTGCGGGTAGCGACAAACGATTTTCTCCTCCCGGTGAGATTTGTCCGGGAAATAGATGAAATGCCGGATGACTTCGCGCAGCCGGTTGTGGTTGAACAGCCCCTGGATCATCGTGTGCATGGCGTTGATGCCATCCTGTTCGATAGTCTCGTCACCGGTGACCTTGCGCCAGGTATAAAAGTATTCGTAAGGCGCAAACAGTGAGCCCAAACGGGAATTCACACCATCACTGATCACGCACAGAGCGTTGTACTTCATCAGCTCCGGAATATCACGAGCGTAGCGAATGGTGAGTTGCTTCCAGGCATCGTAAATGGTGGCATTCTCACGAGTCGCGCTTTTGAACTCGAAAACCACCAACGGCAGGCCATTGATGTAGAGAATCGAATCGGGAATCCGCTTTTCGAGTCCCTCGATCTCCAACTGATTGACCACCCGATAGATATTGCCGCCAGTATGGTAGCCCTCTTCGTCATCGGCGATGACGGTATCCACTTTTCCGGATTCGGGCTTCCGTTGCTCTGGAAGCCCGAAATAGTCCAGTAGTTGGATGTAAAGGTCCTTTTGCGAGTGATCTTCTCGCTTTAGCAGAAAACCATCGGCAACCCATCTGTGGATGGTCTTGTTGGAGGCGTAAAGATCGGACGAGGAAAGGGTGTCCAGTCGATTGATGATCGTGTCGACTTCATGATCGGTAATGTAGTCATTGGCATACCGCCGCGCCAGGAAAGTCTTTAGATCATCCCGGATCAGAACGTCGTTTGGCGACCTGGAAAGGGAAGGGCCTGGGGTATGAGGAAATCCCTGCTCACCCAGTAGGGTAATGATCGCCTGTTCCAGTTTGTCCTCGGTGAACTTGGGCATTCCCTATCCTTACTGCGCGATCTGGCGTCCCAGGGTGATTTATCCGTAGGGTTTATCAGCATGTTACCTGATTGTAGCCATTTTTTGCCCACCTGACGGCGTCACATTGTGAAATCGGGTAATTTGGACCTAGACTCCAGCCAGTATAAGATGCATCTCTGCACCGCCGGAACTCGGATGGTTCGAAAAGGTTGTGCAGGTTCAAGGACGACAGTTAATGCAAAGGAAGCGATATGGCCAAACCAGTCGTACTTCTCGGAGACTTGGGCTCCGACCACGAAGGCTTTCCGCCTACACCTGTAATTGGCGGTTCCCCTGATGTGCTGATTGATGGCAGACCAGCAGCCAGAGTGGGCGATGCGCTGGCACCACACTCCAAGCCCAAGCGCCCACCCCATCCGCGCACTATTGCCGCTGGGTCATCCACAGTAATGATTAATGGTAAACCGGCTGCTGTGACGGGCGGTGCGATTTCTTGCGGTGGTGTGACGATCGGTTCGGGCTCGGTGGTAGTTGGAGACAGCTACACTCCGGCCCCATTTTCGGAGTCCTCCGTAGGCTCTTTGAATGCGCCCGGTGGTCCCAGTGCTGCTATCACAGCGAATGAAGGTGAGAGTTTTTCTGAGAGTGAGGTGAGGTTTGAACCACCTCAATTTCGAGGCGGAAAGAGAACAGGTGAGAGTGGTCCGGGTAAAAATGAAAATCAGTTGGTCGACTCAACTGATGAGCAAGATGCGGCCAAGAACTCGCTGAGGATAGGTATCTTCTTTGACGGTACCGGAAACCACAAAGACAATGACAAACAATTGCCGGATCGGGATATTACAAATATTGCCAAGTTGTTTGAACTGTACGAGTCAGGAATAACCTCGGAGAGAATCTATATTCCGGGGCCAGGAACGGTTGCCGGGAAAAGCACCCAAGACGGATTCGAAGCTCCGGCGGACAAGATCGGTCTTGCCTTGGGGGTTGGCACACAAGGAGGCCATAAACGAATTCAGACAGCTATCAGCGAGCTTAATGATATTCTGAATGAGGTAAAACCCGATGAAGTTGTGCTGGACGTATTCGGGTTTAGTAGAGGAGCAGCGCTGGCACGGCATTTCGTAAATCTGATCAATGAATGGCCTGCCTCTATAACCTTACCGGCGATAGTGGAACCAGGCTTCTCGACACCGATATTTCGCTTCACCGAGTTGAATGCTTTTCCTCCCGATATTAAAGCCCGGGTCGGATTTGTTGGATTATTCGATACCGTTGGAAGTTTCTATCTTCCGGGAAATGACAACAACCTGGATTTTAACTTGAATCTCAGGGCGGACGGCGTCGACCGAGTTGTTCACTTGACTGCTCACCATGAAATCCGCAGGAACTTCCCGCTATCAAGTATCCGGGAACCCACGGGAACTCCAGAAAATTTTACAGAGATAGTGTTGCCCGGAGTTCACTCTGACATTGGCGGCGGCTATGAAAATCCGGTTGGGGGTATTAAAAATCACGAAGTTTTTACCGTACGGGTCTTTCCTGGCCACGGTATGAATTATCGGACCATTCAAAGTGCACAGGAAAAAATCGAAGAACTCAACAAAAGAGATAATCGCAATATTCAGGCCCGAATCAACGGTACAGATGTAATTGCCGAGGAGAGACGACCAACTCGAAAGGAACTAGCGATTTATGCTCTTCAACGGTTGCATGAGGTGGCAGTCGATGAAGGGGTACCAATGTTGCCAATGGATCCGTCGAGCGCAGATTACCAGATACCTGAAGACCTCCAGCAGGCATTGGATGCCTGGAAGGATGCTGGAGAAAATCTTGCCGTCTCTGAGAAGTACTTGGCGAAATATATACATACCTCTCATCGAGAGGATGAATTACCTCACCTCCCTGAAAGCTCCGGTAAAAGAAAGGTATTCTTCAATCGGCCCTCACTAGCCATCCAACAAAAGGTCGCTGTACAACGATGATAAAGCGCGTTGCGAAAGGTTTCGATTTTATCCGCCAGGTGCTGCTATTGGTGTTGCTCAGCAGCTCGGCAGCCTGTTCACCTGAAGCAAAGACCTATGAGTACACCGTTATCGTTTCAGGGGGACCCTCCGGTTGGCCGATATGGGCCGAAGAAGTAACACTGAACGGTGATCGTAGAATACCGGGCGGGGCAATCAGCTATGGCTATGACCAAACACCCCCGACCGGTAGCAGAGTTGTTCTGGACCCCGCGCCGGCGCCTCAGCGTGTTGAGGCCCGCTGGTTCTCACACAGAGCGCAAAGGTTTTTTGAGATCTCGTTGCCGATGCCGGAAGAGTTCAGTGAGACGGTGGCAAGGTGGTTTGAAAGTTACCCGACACCCGACTACGGGCATTATTTTATTGTCGGCTTCTCTGGTAAAGGCGAAGCCCAGGCATGGTGGCGAGCCTCGTGTAGGGATTGTGCGGATGGTGAAAATACAGGTTTTGCAGTGCCCGTAGTAGAAGCGGCTCAGGCTCAAGCTGCACAGGGTGATCCTTCTCAATATAGCGCACAGGTGCAGTATTTCATCGACAAGGGAGTTATCCCTGCCGAGTAAAAACTCTATCGCTTAACTCCCGTCAACAACTCCAGCATCGCCCGTTTTGGCCAGATACAACCCTTGACTCCCTTCACAGTACAAGGCCGTTCGGCTAAAAAGGCACCTGTGCTGTATGGCGCCAGATCGCTAATCGAGAGGTTGTCATACCAGATCTGATGCTCCAGATCTTGCTTCATCTGGTTCATGGTGGCCTGCACTGAGCGGTCGCATTCCGAGTCGCAAACCAGTTGCGAGAGTATACTTCCGGCAGTGTTCATTTGCGTCTCATTGGCACCGGATTTAATGAGAGTGTTCATCAGAGCGTCCTGAAACCACCAGTCCAGCTCCGCAAAGTCCGGTTTCGTGAGGCAAGTTGCCAGCACCGGAAAACGAGTGGTGCCATGAACGAACAGCACACAGTTGCGGCGCTGGATGGTGAGCAGGTTGGCGTGCCAGCCACTCAGCGGGCTTTCAGCTTCATCATTAGCTGCTTGCGGGAGCAATGCCTTTCTCTTTATCCGACCGGACGAATCCAGCGGCAGCTTTGCCAAAAGTTTCTTTGTGCAGTGGAGTTGGATCATAGGTTTCTGGCTTCGCACTCGTCTGACGTCTCACCACCGCCAACTTCGATTTGTGATGAAATGGTAAAAGATCTACGTTTCATGCGGTTAAGTGTCCCGGGGTGTCGCTATACGATTAGTGATGAAATACACTTGCCTGAATACCTGCGCTGTTACAAGAAGAGAATATGGGATACGGTTGAATCGTTCCACCGTGACCTTCAGTAAGATGTACCCGAGTAATCGTTGAGTAAAAGGGAATTTCATACCTGTGCCGAGTTTGTCTCCCCATGAAGTCGAGATCGTCGAGGTGTTGCGCCGCTCGGAACACGGTATGACTCTGCCGTTCATCTGCAGAGGCAACGATGGAGAGATTTATTTCGTCAAAGGCAGCGGGGCGGGCAGGCAGAGTCAGATCAACGAATGGATATCTGGCAACCTCGCTCTGGCCATGGGAATTCCCGTAGCTCCATTCAGCCTTGTTGATGTTCCCGAAGAGTTAGCCGAAGTGTTATCGGCAGAAGATGCGCTTGCGCTGGGCCGGGGCCCAGCATTTGGGTCGGTGGAACAGAGGATAACGGAGTTGGCTTTCTCCCAGATTCTTGACGTCCCGCCTGAAATGCGTGGCTCTCTCCTCGTTTTCGATTGGTGGATATCCAACGTCGACCGTCAATTGACGAGAAACGGCGGAAACGCCAATCTGTTCTGGGATGCGGAAGCTCAGCGCCTTGTGGTCATCGACCACAACCAGGCGTTCGACCCGGATTTCGATCCAGATCATTTTTTCCGGTATCACGCCTTTAAGGACAGCGTGCCACTTGTGTTCGATGACTTGGTTGAGCGTCAGCACTATACTGATCGGATGGAACAGGCTTTGAAGGGGTGGGACAGCATCATACAGGCCATTCCCGAGGAGTGGTTTTACATAGACCCCGAGATGACGATGAAACTAGACTTTGATCCGGGTTCATTCCTGACACACTTGCAGCGTTTTCGTAGCGACAACTTTTGGAACCAGAAATGACCAGGATAGCGTGCCAATACGCCATCGTGCGGTTTATGCCTTATATCGAGACGGGCGAGTTCGCCAACGTCGGTATTTTGCTGTGGGCGCCAAAAACCCGCTACCTGGGCTTTAAACTGCTTCGGAGAAAACATGCCCGTATAACCCAGTTTTTTGAAGAGCTGGACCGGGGGTTGTACCTCAAAACGATGGCGAACCTGGATGCAGAGTTGTGCAGAGTGCAGGGCATGCTGAAAGACCAGATCGGCGAGTTTGGTGACAACGACCGGGAGTATGGATTTCATAAAGGCCTGTTTCAGGAACTGATCCGACCCCGCGAAACCATTGTGCGTTTCAGCGAGCAGCGGGCAGTGCTGGCGGAGAATCCAGAGCAAGCACTGACTGAGCTCTACGAACACTATGTCGGCAGGAACTTCGTCACCCCGGAATATCAGGAGACCATTCTCGAGAGGGGCATCAAAAAACTTCTGGAACAGCGGGATCTGGCAAAGCGTTTTACCAAGCGTCGGATTGAAGATCAGCTTTACCGAGTCACCTTCCCCTTCGTTGAACAAAAAGACAACGAGGCCATCCGGGTGATTAAACCCTTGTTCCTGGGGCAGAACGAATCCACCGCTATCATCGAACATGGCGGCAAGTGGAAGCTGAGAGTGGATCAGCTCCGCGAGCGCAATCTGCTGAAAGGCCCCGTGCTATTTCCGGTGAAAGGCCCTGAGCCCGGCCAGGCTCACGACATTCGACGAGAGGCTTTTGAGGAAACTCTCGATAACCTGGCTGGCAACGGCATCGAGGTAACACTTCACACGGAAACAGACAGAATCCTCGAGTTCGCCGCTCATTAACTGCCCCGCCTGTTTCTTTCGTAAAGTGTTACAGCGCCATCTCCTCTAGCTTCCTCTTTGCTTCAGGCACCCGGATTTCGCCGGAGAGGAGTTTAGGGAGGAGGGTGTCCCGAAGTTTTTGCAGAGCTAGGTTTTCACGCTGAACCACTGATTTCTTCTCGAAAAAGCTACAGGCGATATCGCAGAAGGCCAGCCTCAGGCTCTGCGAGGGCGTGAGAACCGGGAGTTCTGCAATTTCCTTTGGCTTCACTCGTTGACGGCTGCCGGTGGAGCCGGTAACCCGATTGCTAATCTCAGATTGCATGATGTGGGAGCAGAATAGGGAGTAGATGTAAGGGCGCTCCGCCGGATCTTCCGGGACAAACGGCATGAATTCCGTTGAGCAAACGGATGAGTTCTCGTCCGCTATATCGGGCATCCAGATACGTGGGAACTGGGGATTCAGTTTCGACGCGAGTATTGCGGTTTTTGGCACTTCGTATTTCCCGCTTTTGATAGTTTCCCCAAGGTCATAAGACGGGTTCATTCCATCATCAAACGCAGGAATACTAAAGTGTGTCCAAACTTTATCAGGTTCCCTGCTCGGATGCGCCGATTGTGTTTTTAAGGCGGCAATTTGAGATAGTGGCGCAATCTTCCATCCCTCCGGTACCCAGCCCATTTCCTCGGTCACCACGAACCGGTCCGGGAATTCCTGGCGAATATGATCGGGTAGGGGCCTTCGCTGGTCGCCGAGGGCGGCCCTGATTTCGGCGCGGGCTTTCAGTTCCTCAGGGATGGGGTTGCCGGCGGCCAGAGCGTTGTCAATTACCGGATCGAAGTCTACGAACCAGCTTTTGAAAAGGGCCTGGGCCATGGATTCGAGGGTGGTGTTGATTTGGTGGTTTAGGGCGATTTTGTCGTCGAGAGCGCCAAGAATATTGGCAATTCCGTCCTGTTTATCTCGTGCTGGAATACCTATACATAGTTGTTTGATACTTTTTAGGCTGATTGTCTTTTGAACGGCGCCAACAGCCATTTGCTCAATCTGTCTTTGAACTTCCGGAGAAATGAGCTGATAGTAAAGAAAACGACTATTTTCCTTGGGAATAATGAAGGCCGTGTTTTGGCCGAGGCAGAATCTATCGTTCGACGATATGTAGGAAATATTGCCGAAGCTACCAACTCTGGAAATAACAAGATCACCTACTTTCGGGTCCCTTCCTCTCGAGAAATCCTGATAAATTTCTTCGGATACCCTTTTTGTCTCGCGTAAATCCAGTACCCCGCCCTTGATGTCAACCACCCTAACCATTGGCAGTCCGGACTCTGAGTAGGTAGGCGTTTTGTGTCGCGAATCGATTACTTCCGCAATTTCTTCGAGCGAAAGCTCCCGCCACTCACTCCCCATAGCCCAACCCCTCCAAATTCCCCCGAATCACCTTGTCCAACTTCTCCCCCGCAGCCATCTGCCGATAAAGCGTCTGGCTCAGGTCCGCCATCTTCACTTCAAACGGCACACCGTCGTCCTCAATCTCTGCCGCGCCCACGTAGCGGCCGGGGGTGAGTACGTAGTCGTTGGCCTTGATGTCGTCGAGTGTGACGGCCTTGCAGAAACCGGGCACGTCTTCGTAATCACCGTCTTTCGCCTCACCGCGCCAAGCGTGGTAGGTGCGGGCGATGTGGGCGATGTCGTCGGGGGTGAGTTCCTTGTGTACACGGCTGATCATACTGCCCATGTTGCGGGCATCGATGAACAGGGTTTCGCCTTCCCGGTTGCGGTGGTTGCTGTCGCTATGGCCGGGGATAGTCTGGGCCTTTTTGTTTTTGGTGAGGAACCACAGGCACACGGGGATCTGGGTGGTGTAAAACAACTGGCCGGGCAGGGCGATCATGCAGTCCACCAGGTCGTTCTCGACCATTTTCTGGCGAATGGCGCCTTCGCCCTTGGTGTTGGTGGACATGGAGCCGTTGGCCATCACGAACCCGGCGGTGCCGAGTTCCGATAGCTTGGAAATCATGTGCAGAATCCAAGCGTAGTTGGCGTTGCCGGTGGGCGGCACCTCGTAGCCGGCCCAGCGGGGGTCATCGGTGAGTTCGTCAGAGGCGCGCCACTGGTCCATGTTAAAGGGCGGGTTGGCCATGATGAAGTCCGCCTTCAGGTCCGGGTGCTGGTCCTTGAAGAAGCTGTCCGCTGGTACATCTCCCAGGTTGCCGGCAATGCCGCGAATGGCCAGGTTCATCTTGGCCAGTTTGTAGGTGGTGGCAGTGTATTCCTGGCCATAGATGGAGATGTCTTTCTGATTGCCCTGGTGGCTCTCCACGAACTTGATGGACTGCACGAACATGCCGCCGGACCCACAACACGGGTCGTAGATTTTGCCCTGGAACGGCTCGATCATCTCGGCCAGCAGGTTGACCACGCACTTGGGAGTGTAGAATTCGCCGCCGCCCTTGCCTTCTGTGGCGGCGAACTTGCCGAGGAAGTATTCGTATACTCGGCCTACCACGTCCTGCTCGCGGTCTTCCACCGTGTCGATGTTGTCGATGGAGTCAATCAGCGCCGCTAGTTTGCTCACATCAATGCCGAGGCGCGAGAAGTAGTTATCCGGCAGGGCGCCGCGCAGGGACTTGTTGGTTTTTTCGATGGTGGACAGCGCCGTGTCGATTTTCAGGGCGATGTCATCCTGCTTGGCATGCTTGCGGATAAAGCTCCAGCGGGCTTCCGGTGGCAGGTAGAACACGTTTTTCATGGCGTAGAACTCCACCATGTCCACGTAATCGCTCTGGCCTTCATCAACCAGCGCCTTTTTGCGCTCCTCGAACTTGTCGCTGACAAATTTCAGGAAGATCAGGCTGAGTACCACGTGCTTATACTCGGAGGATTCCACCGTGCCGCGCAGTTTGTCGGCGGTGTCCCAGAGGGTTTGTTCGAAGCTTTTGGTGATTTTTTTGCTTTGGGTTTTGGCCATCGAAATTACTGCATCCTGTGCCGGCGGTGAAATTGAAGGCTGCCGGATGGTTGGTCTGTTTGGAGGGCATTGTTGCCGTTTGGCGGTAGGCATTCAAGAAAAAAGCCCCCGGGATTGGGGGCTCTGTTGGGCTGGCTCAGCTCAGTGCGCCAACACCCGGCTCAGGAATGCCTGGGTGCGTTCATTTTGCGGGTTGTCGAAGACATCCGCCGGTTTGCCTTCCTCGACAATCTGGCCTTCGTGAATGTAGATCACGCGGTCGGCCACTTCCCGGGCGAAGCCCATTTCGTGGGTGACCACCATCATGGTCATACCTTCCTTGGCCAACTCTCGCATCACGTCCAGCACTTCGCCGATCATTTCCGGGTCCAGCGCGGAGGTGGGTTCGTCGAACAGCATCAGCCGGGGTTCCATGGCCAGTGCGCGGGCAATGGCTACGCGCTGCTGCTGCCCGCCCGAGAGCTGGCTGGGAAACTTGTCAGCCTGGCTGCCGATACCGACTCGGTTCAACAGTCGCTCCGCCGTGGCGTTGGCGACGGTTTCGGGGGCGTCCTTGACCTTTCGGGGCGCGAGCATGATGTTCTTTTTCACCGTCAGGTGAGGGAACAGGTTGAACTGCTGGAACACCATGCCGACTTCCTTGCGGATTTCAGCCAGGGCTTTCGGGTTGCCACTCTTCGGGGCAAGCTCGTTACCGTCCACCACCAGCTTGCCGGACTCGAACTCTTCCAGGCCGTTAACGCAGCGGATGAGGGTGGATTTGCCGGAGCCACTGGCGCCGATAACCACCACCACTTCGCCGGCTTCAACGGTCAGGTCAATTTCCTTGAGGACATGCAGGGTACCGAAGTACTTGTTCATGCCCTGCATTTGCACGATCTGTGTCATGGGTACCTATCCTTCAGACAGAAGCCAGTCCGCGCCGCTCTATCAGGCGGAGCACGAGTGAGAGGGAGAGGGTAATCGCGAGGTACATGAGAGCCACCACGAAGTAGACCTCGAAGGCGGTAAAGGTATTGGCGATGTACACCTGGCCCTGACGAACCAGTTCACCGACACCGATGACCGAGAACAGCGAGGTGTCCTTGATGCTCACGATGGCCTGATTGCCCAAAGGCGGAATCATGCGTCGGAAGGCCTGGGGCCAGATAATCGACCAGAAGGTCTGGGAGCGCGAAAGGCCGAGTGACAGGCCAGCTTCGGTCTGGCCCTTGTCAATGGACTGCACGCCGCCGCGGACCACTTCCGAAATATAAGCACCGGAGTTCAGTGCAATGGCAGCTATGCCAGCGGTCAGCGGGTCAATGGGGCCGCCCACCAGGTCGGGCAGGCCGTAGAAGATAAACAGCACCTGCACGAGAATGGGGGTGCCGCGGAAAATTTCGATGTACGCGGTTGCGGGCCAGCGAAAAAACCATTTTTTGTTGATGCTCAGCAGGCCGAAAATAATGCCCAGCACAAAACCAATGGCGAGGCCGCCAAAAGAAATAAGCAGGGTATAGGGAATACCTTTGAGCAAATAAGGAACGGCGTTGATGGCTGCCTGCCAGTCAAACTGAAACTGGAATTCCACAGTGGATGTCTCCGTTGGATGGGGAGTTACCAGCCGGGGTGTTGTACACCCCGGCTGTGGTTTTCAGTTTTACATGTCTTCCGGCATGGGGCCGAACCACTTCTCGTAGATTTTCTTGTAGGTGCCGTCTTCCTTGATGGAAGCCAGGGCTTCGTTAACGTCATCCACCCACTCACTGCCGTTTTTCAGGGCGATGCCGTACTGCTGGCCTTCGTACAGCTTGCCAACGGTTTTAACTTTGCCTTCACCACGGGTGCTGGCGAAGTAGCCAACGTTAGGCGCATCGTAGAACACAGCGTCAACGGCGCCTGACATAAGCGCCATGTACATGTCTGAACTGCCTGGGTAGGGCGTTACGCCGTCATTTTCGTCCAGCGTTTTCATCAGGTAGTCGTAGCTGGTGCTGCCGATCTTGGTGCCGATCTTCACACCTTCGAGGTCTGAAATTTCCTCGACTTTTCCATTGTCCTGGCGCACCAGGATGCGCAGGCCGGAGTCGTAATACGGATCGGAGAAATCAACGATTTCCTCACGTTCTTCGGTGATGGTGATCCCGGCAATGGCGATGTCCACGTTGCCCGTCTGCAGGGCAGGGATGATGCCGTTAAAGTCCATGGTGTTCAGGTCGATCTCAAAGCCGGCACGGTCTGCCACTTCGCGGATGATCTCCATGTCGAAACCGATCATCTCGCCGGTTTCCTGATCCATCATTTCGAACGGCACGAAGCTGGGGTCGGTGACGACGCGCAGGGTCTCTGCGCTGGCAGTGCCTGCGGCAACGGTAAGTGCCAGTGTTGCGCCAACCGTCTTAAGCCATTTGGTGCTCATACAATCTCCTGTTTTTACTTTTGTTGCCCGTGCACCCGGTGGAGTGCTCCAGAAATGCGGGCTGATCAAGCCTGTTCTTTCCGGGGGCGGTTTGTGGAACTGCAACCCTTACACTTTAGACCATCAGGCGGAGAAATGCAGAAAATCAAATGGTTGGAGGGGGAGCCCTCTCCCATGGAGGGAGAGGGTTTGGGGAGCGTTGGGGAGAGTTGGGGAAAGCAGCGAAACTTAAAACGCAATCTTCTCCCGCTCACCAATCCCCAGGTTTTTCCAGATACTCTGGCTCGGTTCCGCCTGGTTCAGGGTATAGAAGTGAAGCCCGGGCGCCCCGGCGGCAAGCAGTTTCGCGCACATTTCGGTGACCACTTCCTCACCAAACTTGCGGATGCTGTCGCTGTCGTCGCCGTAGGCTTCCAGCTGCTTGCGGATCCAGCGGGGGATCTCCGCACCGCACATGTCCGAGAAGCGGGTCAGGTTGGAGAAGTTGACGATGGGCATAATGCCCGGCACCACCGGAATGGTAACGCCCATCTTCTCCAGACGGTCGATAAAGTAGAAGTAGCTGTCCGCGTTGAAGAAGTACTGGGTGATGGCGCTGTTGGCGCCTGCTTCAACCTTGCGGGCGAAGTTCTTCAGGTCGTCTTCCGCGGTGCGGGCCTGGGGGTGGAACTCCGGGTAGGCCGCTACTTCAATATTGAAGGTATCGCCGCTGTACTCGCGGATAAAGCTGACCAACTCATTGGCGTACCGCAGTTCACCGGCGGCGCCCATGCCTGACGGCATGTCGCCACGCAGGGCGACGATGCGGTTGATGCCGTTGTCGCGATAGACATCCAGCAGTTCCGCAATGCTGTCGCGGGTGGCGCCCACGCAGGACAGATGCGGCGCGGTGGACACGCCCCGTTTGTGAAGGTCCAGCACCGTCTGCACAGTGCGGTCCCGGGTGGAGCCGCCGGCACCGAAGGTGACCGAGAAGAAATCCGGGTCAACCTCGGCCAGCGTATTGCGCACGCCCTGCAGCTTTTCCCAGCCCTTGTCGGTCTTGGGCGGGAAAAACTCAAAGCTGAAGCGGCGTTTGAACTGTTTCTGGGTTTCCATGCTGCTACCTGATCAGTACTTGTAACTTTCCGGCTTGTACGGGCCTTCGACCGGTACGCCAATATACTTCGCCTGCTCAGGTGTCATCTTGGTGATCACGCCACCAAAGCCTTCCACCATGGCGCGGGCCACTTCCTCGTCCAGATGCTTGGGCAGAACCTGAACATAGATACCCTTTTCGCGGGCCTCTTCGGGAAGGTCGGCGAACTTGCGCTCGAACAGGTACATCTGCGCCAGCACCTGGTTGGCGAAGGAACCGTCCATGATCCGTGACGGGTGACCGGTGGCGTTACCCAGGTTTACCAGGCGGCCTTCGGACAGCAGGATCAGATGGTCGTTGGCGACCTTGTCGCGATACACCACGTGCACCTGCGGTTTGACCTCGTCCCACTCCCAGTTCTTGCGCATGTAGGCGGTGTCGATTTCGTTGTCGAAGTGGCCGATGTTACACACCACGGCGCCGCTCTTGATCGCCTTGAGCATGTTGGCATCACATACGTTCATGTTGCCGGTGGTGGTGACTAGCAGGTCGGTGTTCTGCAGCAGTGCCTTGTCCACGCCTGCTTCAGTGCCGGTGTTGACACCATCGAGGTACGGCGACACCACTTCGAAACCGTCCATGCAGGCCTGCATGGCGCAGATCGGGTCGGCTTCGGTAACCTTCACGATCATGCCTTCCTGACGCAGGGACGCAGCAGAACCCTTGCCCACATCGCCGTAGCCGATGACC